>LAHS01003181.1_pt1 | contig 14341 bp, 11 predicted proteins | sample 329651 | NCBI WGS metagenome assembly LAHS01 (sample SAMN03275699, study PRJNA271635) | activated sludge metagenome | isolation source: sample C-1 Sludge from hydrolytic chamber (first chamber) of Anaerobic... | reverse complement strand
GTCTTTCTGAGTATGTCTTTTTTCCGTCACGTTTTGCGTAAGGTCTGTCCGATTTATAAGAGCCTTCGCCAGAGGACTTAAATTCCTTTTTCGCGTATGGTTTGTCCGACCTTTCGGTTCTTTCTCTATAAGGCTTATCTGCGCCTTCCGTTCTTTCACGTCTTTCACCGTAAGTAAGGCTTGTATCCGTCACGTTTAGCGCGAGTATTTTCATAGGATTTTGCTCCGTATGGTTTAGACGTTTTCTTTTTCTCGAAAAAATCGTCTTCCGTATTTTCGCTTTTATCGTATCCTTCTCTTGCTTTATATTCATCGTCCGGTCTATAAACCGAATACGGATTTTTATTAGAAGCGTAGGTTTTACAATTTTGTTTGTCCGGACGGTTTATTTTCGGATTTTTTTTGTCACTTGTGTTAGTTGTTGTTTTATTAAATTCTGTCATGATTTCCTCTATTTATTTAAATAACTTTGTAAAATTATGCTGGCTGCAACCTTGTCGATTACCTTCTTTCTTTCTTCCCTGTTTAAACCGCGTTCAATAAGTATTTCCTCCGCTTCGACCGTCGATAATCTTTCATCATGATAAACGATAGAAACATCTGTCAGTTTCGATAAACTATCTCCGAATTTTTTAACAAGTTCTGCACGTTCGCCTTCGCTTCCGTCCATATTTAAGGGCAATCCTATTACGATTAAATCCGCATTAATATTTTTAACGTAATGAGAAAAAAACAAAACATCGTCGTGGGAAGTTTTTTTTCGAAAGTAAACTTCGCCACCCGAAGGAAAGATACCGAGTTCGTCGGTATAAGCGATTCCTATTCTTCTATCTCCTAAATCTAAAGCGATTTTTCTCATTAATTAATAATTTTTGTCTCTTTTGGATTAAAATACATAATCTGTTTATATATTATTGCCCCATTTCGGAAAATAATTTATATACGTCTACTTTTTTTGTGGAAGTAGAAATAGCGTACATGACAATACCTTCCAAAAGTGAACTTGCAAGCACGATAATAAGCCCTGCTGCCGTTGGAATTTTACCTGCTGTATCTACGCTTGTAATGACCACTGCGATAAGAAAAGATATCATACCGAAAAACATATTCAAAAGTATCGGAGCTAAAAATCTTGTATTGTTGTTTGTAAGCTCAGAAATATTTTGCCAGTTCAATTTGGGATTTTTCAAGTCCCTGTAAATATTGATTTTGTTATTGGAAACACCGATTAAGAGAAGTACCGGAAACGTCAATATTCCAATCCAAAAATATTTGCCTAAAACGAAGCAAAACGCAACGCTCGTTAAAAATGAGCCTATAGCGGAAACCGTATTTGCAAATGACAGCTTGCATTTTATTAAATGTTCAACGTCTATAGGCAAGGTTTTAAGTATATATATTTTTTGTCCTTCATACGAAAAAGCTATAAGCGAAGGATAATTGGAAGCGTTCATTATACCGCCGATCATCAAGCCCATTCCAAGTTTCATCAAGTCCGAATCAAAGCCTTCGCCCCCTCCTTGAAATGCTACGAGAGAAAGAACAACTATAACTACAGGTCCCATAAACATCGTAAGCAAAGTCGACAAAAGCAAGGTATTTTCTCTTTTCCAGGTTTTCCATTCTTTAATTAAAAATGTCTTAAAAAAGCTTTCTTTGTCAAGCGAAATTTTTTTGTTGTTCGAGGTAATATCAGAATTTGTTTCTAAAGCGGAATTTTTTGCTTTAGGATAAAAAAAGCTTGCAAATAAGAGAGCCAAAATAAATGCTCCGATAAGTATGGCAAAGAAAATCAATAAATTTATAACCGCATTAATACCCATCATAGCTTTCGCTAAAACTAAATCAAAATATAATATCTTTGCTACGGTTCTTAGCATTGTCACCATGCCTGCGCTTAATAACGCTCCTTCCTCTATTGCGCTTCCGGATTTAAAGGAAAAATAATAAATTACAAAATACAAGCCGATTATAAGGAAGAATAAAATTCCCGTAAAAATTCCGCTAAGCTGTTTTCTTCTCTTAAAAAACGAAACAACGTAAAATAAAGGTATTATCAATATGCTTATTACCATCAAAGGAAGTATCGGCAATAGTACCGTAAGCGGAATTAAAAACCAATAAATTAAAGGGACAATTAATCCCGACAAAGAAATTGTTATACCAAAGCAAAGTAGCATCGGAATACAAAACAAGGAAGCTATTAGCACTTCGTTTATATATATAACGGAAAAGCGAGCTAAAAATATGCTTTTATCACTAATCGGCAAAGAAGATAGAAGTTCCGAATCCTTTGAATAGAACAACACGTTTACCGAAGTAAACAATCCGAAAAACAGAACGACAAACTGGGATATTCCCATAATTATCGTAATAAATTCCACTGATAAACCGTTTTCTACGATACCTTTGCTTACAGAAAAGATACCTCCGATCATAATTCCCAAAAAGTAAATAACTACAAAAACCAGCCCTACGATTTTTGCGGTTTTTTTATTGTTTGTTAAATTCTTTTTTCCCTTAAAAAATGAGGATTTATTATCTAACGAAAGTTCGGGATTTATTTCATCTTTTACAGCCTTTTTTCTTAAAAAGCTGTATTGATTTTTCAGTAGAATACCTAAAACAAGCTTCCATTCCGAAAATATGCTCATAAAGTACCCTCGTTTTTTGTAACAGAAAGGAAAAAGTCTTCAAGCGACATATCAGAGCGTCTTTCTTTTAATTCCTTTATCGTGCAAACGGCAATAAGTTTACCCTTGTTAATGATACCTATTCTGTCGCAAATTTTTTCGGCTACGTCAAGAACGTGCGAAGAGAAAAATACGGTATTACCCTTGTCTGCTTCCTCGCGCATTATTTCCTTTAATATATATGCGGATTTAGGATCAAGTCCTGTCAAAGGTTCGTCAAGTACCCAAACCTTAGGTTCGTGAATAAGGGCGGCAATTATTGAAAGCTTTTGTTTCATTCCGTGAGAATAACTGGAAATCAAGCGATCTATTTTATCTTTCATTTCAAATTTTTCAAGATATATGCCGATTAATTCTTCTCTTCTTACGCTATCAACGGAAAAAACGTCTGCAATAAACTTTAAATATTCCATTCCCGTTAATTTTTCGTAAACGATATGTTCATCGGGAACGTAACCAATGCATTTTTTAGCTTCAATAGGATTATCTTTTATATTGTAACCGCAAATTTTTATATTACCTTCCTCAAAAGGAATTATTCCGGTCAAGCACTTAATGGTCGTTGATTTTCCTGCGCCGTTAGGACCTAAAAAACCAAAAATCTCTCCGGATATATTATCAATCGTAAGATCGTCAACAGCTTTTACGTTAGAATTGCTGTAACTTTTGGATAAAGAGTAAATTTCAATCATAAATCACCTAAAATTAAGGGGCCATTGCTGACCCCTTTTGTAATGTTTTAAAGTTTTTCGATAAGCTTGAGGTCAATTCTTCCCTTATCGTCGATTTTCACAACTTCAACCTTTACCATATCTCCAAGGTTTACTACGTCTTCAACCTTTTCGACACGCTTGTTTGAAAGCTTTGAAATATGAATCATACCGTCTTTTCCGGGAGCGATATTAATAAATGCTCCAAAGTTCATAATGTTAACAACGGGTCCGTCGAATACGTCGCCGACTTCGGGGTCTTTAGCTATAGAAAGAACTATCTTTCTGGCTTTTTCCGCTTGTTCGGGTTCGTTTGAGGCGATAAATACCAAACCGTCGTCGCTGATATCAATTTTTACGCCGGTATCTTCGATAATTTTATTGATAACCTTTCCGCCGCTTCCGATGACCTCTCTGATTTTATCGGGATTAATGGTAAAGGAAATAATCTTAGGCGCCCATTTTGAAAGTTCTTTTCTGGGTTCGGGAAGAACGGAAAGCATTTTGTCCAAAATAAACAATCTGCCTTGTCTTGCTTGTTCTAAAGCTCTTCTTAAAATAGCTTCGTCAATACCCTTAATCTTAATATCCATTTGAATAGCGGTAATACCTTCGGTGGTTCCTGCTACCTTAAAGTCCATATCTCCGAAGAAGTCTTCTAGTCCTTGAATATCCGAAAGAACGATAACCTTTCCGGTCTCGGGATCCTTAATAAGTCCCATAGCAATTCCTGCAACGGGGCGCTTAAGAGGAACGCCTGCATCCATAAGGGACAAAGTCGAACCGCAAACGCTTGCCATTGAGGTTGAACCGTTGGAGCTTAAAATTTCGCTGACTGTTCTTATTGCATAAGGAAAATCGTCTTCAGAAGGTAGCATAGGTTCCAAAGCGCGTTCAGCAAGTGCGCCGTGACCGATTTCACGTCTGCCGGAAGTCTTAAGCGACTTGGCTTCGCCTGTGCTGTACGGAGGCATATTGTAGTGATGCATATATCTCTTAAAGCAATCTTCGTCTAATCCTTCAAGACGTTGAACTTCGCTCATCGTGCCGAGTGTTGCGGTAGTCATGGCTTGAGTTTGACCTCTTGTAAATACACCGGAGCCGTGAACTCTCGGTAAAACGCCTACTTCGCACCAAATGGGACGAATTTCGGTAAGTGTTCTGCCGTCAGGTCTAACGCCTTCGCCTACTATGCGCTTTCTTACGATTTCTTTCTTTAAAGAATAAAGGGCTTCGCCGATTTCTCTGCCGTTTTCGGGATAAATGGCTTTAAAATGTTCTTTTACTTCTTCTTCTACAGCGTCCTCACGACCTTGTCTTTCTTGTCTGTCGAAAGTCGAGAAACAATAAACAAGCTTTTCAAAAGCAAAATCTCTTACGTCTTTTGCTATATTTTCAGGTACAACGTGGAAAGGAATATCCGCCTTGGGCTTTCCGACCGCAGCTTGAATTTCTTCGATAAAGGAAACGATTTTTTTGATTTCTTCGTGAGCAAAAAGTATTGCGCCGAGCATAACTTCTTCGGTAAGCTCGTTTGCGCCGGCTTCGACCATCATAATCGCTTCTTTTGTACCTGAAACGGTAAGATTTAATTGGCTTTTTTCACGTTGGTCGTTATCGGGATTGATAATATATTTTCCGTCAATATATCCAACAGAAACAGAACCTGTGGGCTCCCCAAAAGGTATATCGGAAATCGAAAGCGCTATAGAGCTTCCTATCATACCGAAAACCTCGGGAGGAATGTTTGTATCAACAGATAATGCGGTAGCAACAATAGCTACGTCGTTTAAAAATCCCTTGGGAAACAAAGGTCTAATCGGTCTGTCTATAAGACGCGACGTTAAAATAGCTTTGTCACTGGGACGACCTTCTCTCTTTTTAAAACCGCCGGGAATCTTACCGACAGCATACATTTTTTCTTCAAAATCAACTCCGAGAGGGAAAAAGTCAATGCCGTCCCTCGGTGTTTTTGCCATAGTTGCGTTTGTGAGCACGACCGTGTCACCGCATGTTACCACGCAGGAACCGTTAGCTTGTCCGCAATATGCGCCGATTTCAACGGAAACTTCTCTTCCGCCGATAGTTGTCTTAAAAATTTTACTCTCTTTCATATATCCTCCTCTATTAGATTGCTCTCAATCTAACTGATAATTCAAATCTCCCTTAAATACTTGAAAAAAGGGGTGTTAAAGCCCCTTTTTACATTATTTACGTAAGTTAAGCTCAGCGATAATAGCTCTGTAACGCTCTATATCCTTTGCCTTAAGATAGTTCAACAAGTTTCTTCTTTGTCCAACCATCTTTAAAAGTCCTCTTCTTGAATGGAAATCCTTTACGTGCAAAGCTAAGTGCTCGTTTAAGGATGCGATTCTTGCGGTAAGCAAAGCAATTTGAACTTCCGGTGAACCGGTGTCGCCCTCTTTTCTTGCAAACTTTTTGATAATATCCGACTTTGTAGTATCAATATTTTGCGGAATATCAAAACCCTCGAAAGGATCCTTTTTGCTCGCAAGTTCGCTCGCTTCACGGCGGGTGCGCTTTCTTGCGGTTTTCTCTTCTTGTTCGTTATCTTCGACTTCCAAAGCCGCATCGGCATTTTCATCGATTTCCGCAGTTTCGGTAATTTTTTCTTTTTCGATTGTTTCTTCGATTGCTACATCTTTTTTTACGTTACCCATTTTAACCTCCTAAGGTAAGTTTAATACACCTAAGTCAAAGTAAAAGTTTAGGACGCTTTAACCTTGGCAAAGGAACGTTCAAATATTACCATAAAAAATATTTAATGTAAAGTGATTTCCTATTGCTATTATGGTCTTAAATAAATAATTTTATTTTTTTATAAGCCAAATCTTTCCCTCTTTCGAGATATTCTTTTAAAAACTTCGGATTCCCTTCTCTTTCGATTTTATTTAGTGTTTTATCTACTTTTTTGCTTATTGCGCCGGCGCCTGCGCCCAGTACCGAACAGGTTTCCTCCATAATGTCAACGTTATATATGCATTGCTTGTTTTCTTTAGCGTAACCGGTATTTTCTAGGTTGTCGCACATAGACTTTTGTCTATACATATAATAAGGGCTGTATTTTGCGGCAGATAACCTCATATACGAATAATCAATCATTGAATTTCCAAGACCGGAATACGCTTTTTTTGTATCAAGCTCCGCAAGTTTGGAGCCTTTTTTTATCGACAAAGTATGAACTGTTATATTTTCGGGAGAAAGCTTAATAGCAGATGTAATTGATTTTTTAAATTCGTTGATACCCTCTTTGGGGAGCATGGCGATTAAATCCATATTTATATCGAAATTGAATTTTCGGGAAAGCTCGTAAGCGCGGTAAATATCGTCTACGGTATGTTTTCTTCCGATAAGCTCAAGCGTATTATCGTTAAAAGTTTGCGGATTAATGGAAATTCTGGATACCTTTCCACTAGACAAAACCGAAAGTTTTTCGTAGTCAATTGAATCCGGTCTGCCTGCCTCGACAGTAAATTCTTTAACCGAAAAATCCTTAAGCATTTCCATTAATCTAAAAAGTCTCACCGCATTTAGGGAAGTTGGCGTTCCTCCGCCGACGTACAGGGCGCGGGTGACTAAGCCCTTTTTTGCTATAATTTCTTTAATCGTTTTAATTTCTGTATCCAAAGCATCCAAATAGTCGTCGATTTGATTTTCAACCTTGCTTATTTCATTGGAAATAAAAGAGCAATAAATACATCTTGACGGGCAAAATGGAATATTTATAAATATATCAACTTCTTTATCCGTGCTAATTATAATATCTTTTTGTGCTTTCACTACGTTTTCAATTAAATTGATTTTTTTATCGGATACAAAAAACTGTGTTTTGAGCGCATCTTTCGGATTTTCACCGGCTTTTTCCAGTTCGTAAAAAAGCTTTGACGGTCTTACTCCCGTTAAGCTACCATAGGGAAGATCAATAAGCGTAATATTTCTCAGTGAAAGATATATTGCATTTTTAATAAGCCTTTTAGTGATTTTTTTATAGCTCAATTCGTCTTCATCAGAAATATTTATCGAATTAGAAATATCTTGTGCTAAATCGGAAGTAACTAAAACTTTAAATTCTCCGTTAATATATTTATATTCGGCTTTTAAATAATGCTCCGAATTATCATCAATTTCGACCATCGGATAATATGCCCTTACTATTTCCTCTACGTCATTTAAATAATCCTGTTTTTCCATTAAAAATCTTAGTTTAACGGGAGAAAGATAAGCGCATATCGGATTATTTTCTCTTTCGTGAGAAAGAGAAGTAAATGTTCCGTGACCGGGATAAACGTTTAAATCGTCATAAGGGAGAGAAAATAGTTTTTTTAATGAAGCAGCCATTTTTATGTCGTCGCCGTCATAAAAATCGGTTCGTCCGTAGCTTTCAAAAAATAAAGTATCCCCCGAAAAAAGTGAATTATCTATTATAAAACAAAGAGAACCTTCGGAATGACCGGGAGTAGAAATTACGCTAATATCAAAACCGAATAAATTTATCTCTTCACCGTCTATTAAAATTCTATCAGCTTTTAGATAAAAATCAAAATTATTATACCCAATACCTGCCGCTAAATTTCCCGATGTATAAAGTTTATCTTCATCATATTCGCCGATAAATACTATCGCGCCGTCGTTTTGAAACTTTTTAGCGTCTAAAATATGGTCGAAATGACCGTGGGTAAGCAGCACCGCACCCGCTTTTTTTCCGGCTTCGGATAAATAACGGTTAATCTCTTTATAACTTCCACCCGGATCGATAATTATAGCGTTAGGGTTTTTGACATTTGTCAAAATATAACAGTTGGTATTTAAAAAACCGGTATCGAAAGTTTTAATTTCCATTACCGCTTCCTTTAATTGTTAATTTTGCGAAACCGTTTTTGACATATGTCAAAATTAAACAATTAGAAAATGTTAAAATATTTTCGGAAATAAAATTTTTCATTACCGCTTCCTTTGAATGTCGATAATGCCTTCGATACTTCTTAGTTTTTTAATAAGTTCGTTTAATTCGTCAACGTTGTTGATCTCTATAGAAATCGAAACCGTTGCTTCCCCTGCGTTTTTTACCTTGACTTCGGCAGCAACTATCGAAAAGCCCCGATTTGCAATTGCGTTTGTGATTTGAGCAAGCAAACCGCTTTTATCCTTGCAAACAAGATTGATACCTGCAATAAATTTGGCGTTTGCTTCCGCCGTATCCCACTGCGCTTCGATACATCTTTCGGACTCAAAATTTTTAACGTTAGGACAATCCGTACTATGAATTGCAACACCCCTTCCCCTAGAAATATAACCAATTATTTCGTCCCCGGGAACAGGATTGCAGCAATGCGCTATATGAATTAAAAAATCTGCAAAACCGTGAACCAAAATTCCGGAAGAGCTTTTTTTCCTAATCGGAGCGACATCCTGATCGGTTTTTTCGATTACGGGAGCGACAGCCTTTTGTTCTTCTTTATAAAGTTGAATTAATTTGAAAAGCACTTGATTAGTACTTGTGCCGCCGTATCCTACCGAAGCATAAAGGTCATCTACTGAATTTAAATTATATCTTTTTAAAACGTAGCTGATATAATCGGGCTGCATAAGGTCAACCATATTATAACCTCTCCGTTTTGATTCACGCTCAAGCATATCGTGACCGAGCTTTATGTTTTCAACTTGATTAATCTTCTTTAAAAAAGCTTTTATTTTAGATTTTGCACCGCTTGTTTTAACAAATTTAAGCCAGTCTAAATTAGGCCCTTTTGCGCTGCCCGACGTCATTATTTCCACAACGTCGCCTGTCTTTAAAACCGTGGATAACGGCATAATTTTATTGTTTATTTTAGCGCCTACGCATTTGTTGCCTATTGCGCTGTGAATATTATAAGCAAAGTCAACCGGCGTAGAACCTTGCGGAAGGTCGAATACGTCGCCTTTAGGAGTAAATACGAAAACCAAATCCGAAAAGAAATTTATTTTTAAAGCGTTTAAAAATTCTATACTGTCCTTGCTTTCTTCATCAACTTCCATCGCTTGTCTTATCCAGCCAAGCTTATTATCCATTTCATCAATCGGTTTTCCGGTTACACCCTCTTTATATTTCCAATGGGCTGCGATACCGTATTCGGCGATTTCGTTCATTTTGTAGGTTCTTATTTGAATTTCAAAAACCTGACCGTAATTGGTAACTACCGTGGTATGCAAGGACTGATATAAATTGGGTTTAGGAACAGCGATATAATCTTTAAAACGTCCGGGAATCGGCTTCCACATCGAGTGAATCACACCAAGAACGGTATAACAATCTCTTACCGTATCAACGATAACTCTAACGGCTATAAGGTCGTAGATTTGATCTATCGTTTTCTCTTGGTTTTTCATTTTTTTATAAATGCTGTAAAGATGCTTCGGTCTACCCTTAACTTCCCCTTTAATACCAAGTCCTGCTAATTCCTCAGAAATTACCGAGGATACCTTTTCTACAAGCGCCATACGGTCTTCTCTTTTGCTTGATATTAAGCTTACAAGTTCATTGTAATCCTCGGGATAAAGATATTTCATTGCAAGGTCTTCAAGTTGAATTTTTATTGCTGAAATACCTATTCTTCCCGCAATCGGCGCATATATTTCCATGGTTTCCCTGGCGATTCTTTGCTGCTTTTCGGGAGGTAAAAACTGAAGGGTACGCATATTGTTAAGCCTGTCGGCAAGCTTAATGACGATTACCCTTATATCTTTAGACATAGCAAGGACAAGCTTGCGGATATTTTCCGCCTGCTCTTCTTCTTTGCTGTTAAATTTAATTTTGGAAAGGTTTGTTACGCCTTCGACCAATTCGCCTACTTCTACGCCGAAAAGGTTCTTAATTTGTTCGATTGAAATTAAAGTGTCCTCAACGATATCGTGAAAAAGTCCTGCAATTACTGCGCTTGAATCAATATTAATATCCAGAAGCGTTTCGGCAACCGCAATAGGGTGAACAATATATTCTTCTCCCGATAAACGTTTTTGACCAAGGTGTGCTTCTATGGCAAAATCAAGAGCGCGGCTAATTTGATTATAGTCGCTTTCGGAAAATTGGGCTTTTACTTTACTTAAAAATTCCTCTTTCATAAATTTGTTAAATACCTGTACACGTTAGAATTGTTAAGGTCTGTCTTAATCTTGCTAATCTCGATTTCTAAATTATTATAAACTATAATTACCTTTAATTCCAAGAGAATATGTATGCAAGCGGAAAATTTAACAAAACTTAGGTTTTTGTCCTTAAAAATTTTATTATAAAGCGGTTTTAATCCCTCAAAAGAAAGTTTTTTTACGCAATTTTTTATTCGTAAAAAAACTTCGATTACGTCGTCTCTGTTTGGAGCCTCTTGTTTTAATATATTTTTTAGCGGATTTTCTTTATCTATAACGTAAATATTACCGTTAAATTTATTTTTTACCGCATTAATAAACCCACCGGACAAGGGTTTTTCCAATAATACAATATTTTTATATTTATCTAAATCTATATTAGATAAAGTTCCGATATGAACGGTAGAAAAATCCGATTGCGTTGAACTCAAATAAGAATTTTGAAACTTAAGTTCGTCAAGCGCTGCGATATAAGTTTCCTTTGAAAAGGCATAAAAAAGTGTTCCGAAAGTTTTATATTTAATATCTTTAACCGATTTTATCCTTGGGTAAGAAATGTCATCGTATCTTAACTGTTCTAAAGAAAGCGCGCACAAATAATCTTCGTCGTAGTCCGTTTCGGATAAATACGCTTCCTTAACTATCCCTTTTATGTACTGTTTATTTTGAAATATATCTTTTTGTAAATTATAAGCAAGCATTACGTTATCGGATAAATTCATAAGTTCGGCTCCTTTTTTAAAGTTAAAAGCCACTAATTCTTTTTCTCCGTCAATTCTGACACGGTAGTGCTCTCCGCTTTTCATTTTCATAAGGGGTATGTTTCCCGCTTTTGATATAAAAATAGGTCTGCTGTTTCCTATTCCAAACGGCTCAAAACGCTCTAGCGCATTTACAAAATCCAAGTCTATATCTTTAAAATCAAGCATTAAGTCGTAAACTAAGGTTTTTTCGAATGTGTCTTTAGGATAAGTATCTCTTATATAATCGGATATGCTTTTTTTAAATTCTTCTAAATTTTCTTTAAAAAGCGTTACGCCTGCGGCTGCATAATGACCTCCGAATGAGTTTAAAAAGTTTTCTTGCGAGCGTATCGCATCTAATAAATCCAAGTCTTTAATACTTCTTGCAGAGCCTTTAAGAAGCAATCCGTCCGAAGACGTTAATAAAATAGTAGGACGCATATATTCTTCGGCGATCTTTGAAGCGGCAATCCCGACAACTCCCCCGTCCCAAAGAGGATTATATAAAACTATAGCGTATTGTTCGCTTAAGTTTTCTTCCTTTAGCATCTCGACTGCACTTAAATAAACGTCGTTGCACATAATTTGACGTTCGCTGTTATCGCGCTCAAGTTCGTTTAAAATATGCATTATTTCGTTTCTGTCATTTGTCAAAAACAATTCAACTGCTTTATCCGCGGTGGATATTCTACCGGTTGCGTTAAGTCTGGGCGCTATTTTAAACGCTATATCCGAAGATGTAATCTCTCTACCATCGGTACTGATTTTTTTTGCTAGCATTGAAAGAGCGGTATTCGCTTTTCCTTCGTTGATTTTCTTAATTGCCAGGCTTGCTATTATTCTATTGTCGCCTTTTAGTTCAACCATATCGGCAATGGTTGCAATACCGGCGAGATCAATATAATTTTTCGCTTCTTCCCTGCCAAATAAGGCTTCGGTAAGTTTTAGGGAAACGCCCGCGCCGCATAAATCAGGAGCGTTTTTAGTTTTATCAAGCTTAGGATTAATAACAATACAAGAAGGAATTTCGTCTTTAAGAGAGTGATGGTCGGTGACGATTACGTCAATACCCATTTCCTCTTCGATAACTTTTATCTCAGAAACGGAAGTGATACCGCAATCAACGGTGATAATCAAATCGGGGAAATAATTTTCTGCAATTTTTTCTATAGCATCAAGATTAATGCCGTATCCCTCATTATGGCGGTCGGGTATATAATACCAAACGGAAGCTCCAGCATTTTTTAGGGATAAATAAAGTATCGCGACAGAGGATATTCCGTCGCAGTCATAATCGCCGTATATAACGATATTTTCTTTATTATCAATTGCTGATTTTATTCGTGTTACGGCATCGCTTATTCCGGAAAAGGAAAAAGGATCAAAAGTATTATTATAATCGGGGTTAAAAAAATCGGCGACTTTCTCTAGAGTATCTATTCCCCGTCCGATCAAAAGTTCGCTAAGCTTTTTGTCAATCGCAATTTGCGATTGAAATTCCTCTAGCTTTTCTTTTGATATATCACTTCTTTTAATTATTTTACTCATAAGCATAAACTAACGCCCCGCGATTTGCGAGGCGTCATATTTTTATTTATTTGTAGGAAATGCTGGTTGCCTTTCTTTTTTTACTTTTAACTGCGCTCTTAATGACTTTTTTTCCGTAAGCGTTTTTATCTCTTTTTTTATTGTGAACAGCCTTTGCAATAAGCACCCAGATGGACGGGGCGACAAATAAGCAGGAGAACGCTCCGCCGAACAAACCGAAGATAATCGGAAGCGCAAACTCTTGAATAGAGGACACACCGAATATTGCAAGAGTGCCGATCATAAATAAAGTCGTTAATGTAGAAAATGACGTTCTTCTGACGCTTTCGGTAACCGATTTATTTACGATAGCATCGTAATCAATTGCTTTTACGTCTTTTCCAATATAAGAAAGATTTTCTCTTACGCGGTCGAAAACGATAATCGTATTATTAATCGAATAAGAAACGATAGTAATTATTGCCGCAATAAAAGAACTGTTAATTTGAATTTGAAAAATAACGGTAAACGCTATCAAAATAAGAGTATCGTGGATAAGTCCTAAAATTGCCGCTGCGCTTGCGATAAGTCCGCCAAGGCTTCTAAATCTAATTAGAATATAAATAAAAATCAAAGCCAAAGCGACAGAAATCGAAATAAAAGCGGTTTTTAATAGGTTTTTGCTTGCCACTTTTCCGATAGTTGTTGTTTGAACGTTAACATCAATACCTTTAGCTTCAAATAACTCGGTAATTTCTTCTTTAGCGTTAGTGTTTGCAGTGTTCATTTCGGTAACGCCTGCGCCTGTGGATTTATCAACACCGTTTATTTCATTAGGATACTTGAAAACTATAGCATTTTCGCCGGAAAGCTGAGGATCGCCGCTTGTTTTGAAACCATAATCTTTAATAATGGCAGAAATATCATTCTTATAAGTGCTAAAATTTGCAGAAGCATTGCCGTTATTAAATTCAACGGTTAAAAGTGTGCCGCCTCTAAAGTCGATACCTACGTTTAAAAACCCGGTATTCAAATAAATACAACCTACGACAAGCGCCAGAACAAAAACTACAGCAGGGACTAAAAACCAAATTTTCCAGTTTTGTGCAACCTTTATGTGTTTATCCCCGGAATTTAATGCCTTTAAATAATTAATAAATCTTACGAAAGGATTAGTTTTCATTTTGAACCTCCCCTTTTAAGGTTTTTTCTGCTTTAGGAATTTTGACCCCGTAAAGAAGTTTATCGTTATTTAATGCAACGATACAATAAAGTATAATTCTTGTAACAATAAGAGCGGTAAACAAAGAAAGTAAAATACCTATAACCAAAGTGATAGCAAAACTCTTAATGGTCGTTGCGCCGAATATCCACATAACGATAGCGCCGATTAAGGTTGTTACGTTACCGTCGATAATTGCGGGTGAACCACGCTTAAATCCGATTTTTATTGATGACTCCAAAGATCTGCCGGTAGCAAGCTCTTCTTTAATACGTTCAAAAATAATAACGTTGGCATCAACCG
>LAHS01001606.1_pt1 | contig 14396 bp, 6 predicted proteins | sample 329651 | NCBI WGS metagenome assembly LAHS01 (sample SAMN03275699, study PRJNA271635) | activated sludge metagenome | isolation source: sample C-1 Sludge from hydrolytic chamber (first chamber) of Anaerobic... | reverse complement strand
TTACCTTTAATATGAGCGGAACCGATATGAGCAACTACCAAGTTGCAAACATCACCTCATTTGGAACCGTTTACGGAGCAAGCCACCTTTACGTTTACGAAGGCGGAGAATACGTTTATTTCGACCGCTATAATCCTAATCATGCTGCGCTTGTTGGCACGGACAGCGTTTACTTCCATAACGGAACCGATTACGTCGCGGTAACTGTTAACAATGCGCAAACACTTTACATTGATTCTGCGCTTTCAACTCCTTATGATCCTGCTTTGCACGGCACCGAAGTAAACTTGCTTTATGGTTACGCTCATATCAATCCGTACGCCGTTGGTTTAGCTTGGACACGCACAAATATCGTTTATAACGGAACTGCGCAAGAAGTAGTTTCTTCCTTAAGCCTAGCTCCCGGCGATGCTGTTTTATATGGCAGTTCGGCACTTCTTTTGGACGTTACAACCCTTCAAAACAGCACTTTAGTGATATACAGAAACGCAGGAACGTATACGGCAAGGGCAGTATGTCCTGCAGCTTACAGCGGAGAATGGAGCAACGTACTAACTAACTACGATTTGATTAAAACAGAAGGAAGCGAATATATAGCATCTTCGGGCGGTTATTTTGAAACGACTGCGATTATATCCAAACTCGGAAGAACGGTAGTTTGGAGCGGACTCGATACAATCTATATCTATAACGCTGAGGATAGAAGCTTAGCTATTTCTGCGTATTTCGTTCTGGTCGGAACGGACGCTGACGTTTACGGAAGCGAGAATGCGGCTTTAATTCTTTCGTATTTGGGAACCGAAGGATACGCACTTACCGCAAACGGCGGAAATCCCGACATCGTATTTAGAAATTCCGGTTCATACACTATAACCGGCTCTCACGATACAACCACTTATTCTTCGCTCGATAACGGTACAAACTACGCAAACGATATACCCGACAACTATGAATTTTTAAACGCCAGCAATATTGAAAGCGAAGAAATCATTAAAGCTTCGCTTGCCGATATGCTTCATTTTAGCGGAAGTGATACCTGGACATATTATGACGGCATTCCTTGGTATTATTTTGTGTCGACAACCGAGCTTGAATTTGCAGGAGAAACAAAGAATTTCAATAAGTTAAATAAAGCAAACGTTCTATTAACCGATTACGAAAACGCAATATATTATCCTTATAATGGTTTGGACGGTTCGGGATTAATCGGCATTACTTACGTAGGCGGAGAACTTACTTACGACGTACTTGGTAAAAACGGTATTAAAAACCGCGGAGTCAGCGGCAATTATTCCATAACCGCAAACGTAACCGAACAAAACAACTATTTTGCTTGGAGCAGTTCGATAAGCGTAACGGTAGAAAGAGGAACGATAGACAACGTAAGATTTATGGGTAATTTGAACGTAGGCTACGATCCCAGCACTCATTTTATTTACTATAACGGTTACGAAAGAACACTTTACGCAAGAAGCTTTGCAACTGCAGCGGAAGCCGCCGCTTGGGATAATACTGACTATACTACCGGAAACGGCAATCTAAATAGCTTCCTAGGTTTATTCGGTATATGGGCAAACGTAACTATGCCTGACGGAAATACCGCAATCGTATACTACACGACATCAAAATATAACAACGGCGATGCGCCGATACCGGTAAGCGCAGGTAACGGCATCGGTGCAGGCGCAAAAGATGTTTATAAATATGAAGGTGTTGTCTCTCATTACATTTTAACAGCTGCTATAACCAACAACAATTACGTTAATTGGGAAGATACTGTCAATATGCAAATTAATCCTCTCTCACAAAACGTTGTTTGGACGGCAAACGGAGAAAATATCGTTTTAGGCACGTTTACTTACAATAAACTTGATCAAATGGGTGGGTCACTTGCAGCATATATCAACGGTGTCGGTGAGGACGGCGACGAAAACCATAATATACGATTGGTAATCGACATTGAATTTGCTTACGCTACCGACACTCCCGAGTATGCGGAATATATAAGAAACGGCGGAACGCAAGGCGAATTCAGACTTGCAGGAGATTACGACGCTACCGCTTTCTTTGATCCCGATACCACCGCTCCGGAATATATTCTGTATATGAACAACTATTCCTTGCAGATGAACGAACGTGCTCTAACAATGGAAAAATTCACCTTGGATATAGAATGGTTCGCAATTGACAGTAGAGGTCCTTCGGGTGATATGAACGACAGCGCAGACAATGTCGATATGATGGTTTATACTACCAACAATTCGGATATTTTGATTTCTTATAACGATGGGGAAGGAAACAGTATATTTACTTACGACGGAACCAATCACTGGGTTATTGCTCATGCTCACGGAGTTGCAATCGACTTTATAGATTCTCTAAAAACGTATTATGTTAATAACGAGGGAACGATGGCGGTTACCTTGACACCATATCAAGATGCAATAGACGGAATGCCGGTTTACACGATGGAAACATACTCGGGCGTTAACTTCTTCTTCAGAGCGGATCCTTACGTATATAACGGAAGCAGTTATGTTCCTTACAACACCGAAGATTACCCCAATCCTTATATACAAATTTTCCAACGTGTGGGAACAACCAATATTTACAATAATATTAACGTTAATTTACCTTCCGGAATTAATAGTTTGTATGTATACGACAGTGCCGATGTAGCTTATTATCTTTACGATTCGGATACGGACGCAGGCAAGCCCTTATATTATTTCGACGGTCTTACATATTTCCCTGCTTATATTTGGAACGGAATGGTATACACCCACTATAACGACACAATGGGAACGGATTTGCAAATCTATCAAAGAGAGCACGTAAGCGTAGTGTACAGCGGAACCAATATGGAAGTTCACGCAGGCAACTATACCGCCACCGTTTACGGAGTATACGGACAAACCGCAGACGAATTGCTAACTCCCGAGGCATGGGATGACGGAATCGTACGCGCGCCGGGTCAAGTCAGCAACGCCGGCTCAAGCTATCAATACAATTATATGCTTCAACTTGCAGGCGCTCAAAACTCGCTGCTTTGGAGCGTAAAACAAAGAACGCTTGTTGTGACTATCGAAGATACCGAATTAAATATGATTCTTAATAAAATTTACGACGGCAACAACGAATACGAAGTTCAAAGCGGAACATACAGCGAAGTGCCTAACACAGAATACGATCCTTCAGGCTTACCTTTGGATACATATCTATACGATAAATTTATTGAAGGTATACGCTACATAGGAGGAGCAGATGACGCTACACTTACGCTGATTTCGGAAACTTATACCCAGAGAGTAGGTAACACCGATATTATTTATACTGTTGATAATATCGTTAACGCGCTTTATTACGATAACGGAATAGGTGATCCTGAATACTTTGACGGAACAAACGTACTTTACGATTACAATTTCGTTTCGGCAGTAATACAGTCCGCTCTTGCTAACAGAACAACCGTATACGCCGACAGAGCAACTCTTGCTATTAATTACACAACGGCACACGGACCTTACAGCGATTACGTCTATCAAATCATATGGGGTAACGGAAGCGCTCAAAGCGAAAACTGGCTGCTTAAAGCGGAAATTTTGCCAAGAAGTCTTACCGTAACACCCGATACCACGCATACTAAAGAGTATGACGGGTTTACTAATACTACCCTAAACGGTTTTGTATTTACGCCAAGTTATACACTTGATCCCAATACTTTTATCGTATCCCAAACGGGAGGAGTAAATTCTCTTAACGAATATATTTCGGCGATTTACGATAATGTGTCGAATACTTCGTTTAACGCAGGAACTACTCTTATTTCGGGTAACTATTTCTTCGGCAATATAGGAATAAGAGGTTTCGGCTGGGTAGGCGCTAACGGAAGCTGGACCAATCCGTATTCCGGTGGAGCGGAGTTCGGCTGGACTTATTGTTATATTGAAGACGGAGCAGCTTACGTTCATAACTTAGGACTAACTTACCAAGAGGATCCCGATAAGGCCAATTGGACTACCGTGTTTTCTACGGGAGTTGGACTTTTAATTGACGTAGGCACTCATGAACTTTATGCCCTTGCAATTGACAGTTTGAATTACGCTTCCGTATTTAATCAATCATTGATTGATGCAATCAGGGTAGCAAATGAAGGTAACTTCAACGTTAGCGGAGATGCGCGCTTTAATATAAGCGATCAAACCGGTTATTTAATTACCGATAAATATTACAGCGGAAGGCTTACTACGATTTGTGTAGAATATATTGACGGAAATATCGAAATTTCTTCTAACTACGTTGTTGACGTAGCGGAGGAAAGCACTTTTGAAATCGAAAGACGAAGATTGATTATCGATTATCTTAACGATGTTCAAAGCTATAGAGATACACTTAAAGATATTGACGTTCAAAGCTTTAGAGTAGGCGGAGATCCTTTGACAACCGAACAAATAAGCGCGCTTATGATAGTAGACGGATTTATGCTTGATCAGACGACTGCCAATTCCGATTCTATGAATATATATAACGCTTGGAGAAATTCCGCTCCTTATATTTCCTATACGAGAATTGCAGGTATATACGGAGCGTCGTCTGCGGAAGGTCCGCTTGTACTTAATATGAGCACTGAGGGAGTTTTCGACGGTACCAGAAACGAATGGAACTATAATTATAACTTGCCTATACTCCAGTTAACTTATATCAGACTTGAAGGTAGCGATGCATCAACTATAGCAGTAGCCGAAAACGATATGCGCTTTAAGATAGTTGAAATATCCGATATTCTGCATCTTGAAGAGGACGAAAACGGACTTACCCTAACGCTTCTAAATTATTCTTACGGCAAAACACCAACCTTTATTTTGGCTAATGATATAAACGCAATAGTCGGTGGAGGTTACAATGTGCTTGAGACTATAGACATATTCCGTTCACACTTTAACGGAAACGGTTACGAAATCCGCAACCTGATTATAGTAGGGCAGGGAGAAAACGTCGGTATGTTCGGCGAAGTCGAAGCTTTGTCTTCTCCTACCTACGATGGATTTAAATCAGGTTATATCGAAAAGGTTATTTTGAACGCATCCGTTACAGCGTTTAGTAATGCAACCGCAGTTGGCGGAATAGTTGCCAATCTGGTTTCGGGCAAAGTGTTCGATTGCGTATTTGAAGGCAACGTATATTCAGGAAGCGAAAATAACGCATCTATCGGTATGATAGTAGGCAAGGCAAAAGGATACGTTTACGATAATAGCGGCTTGTATATTTATGATCACAGTACACAATCATACGTTTTGTATAATCAAATCGCACACGGAACGGCGTTGCAACGCTTTAACCGCATTACTAATTATGTTGTAAACGCAGAAGGTGCTTTTGTATACGATGAAAATACAAGTAATTATATTGATTATAATCCCTTATTGCACGAAGGCTTTACAAGATACGCTATCGTCTATTCGTATGATGAAACTGTAAGTGGCGGATACGTATTCGTAAACGGCGAATTTATGCCTTACGACATAGAAATTTTTGGTACCGAAATTCAAAAATACGCAGCAGGAAGCATTACCAATAATACAGCGGTGGGCTTAATATATGCTGAGGGTGTCGGACTTGCAAACTTAACAATCGGTGGAATTGTTGGCGAAAGCAACATCGAAGTAAACGGTGCTTATAGCTTTGTCGAAATAAACGGTATATCGGATAATACCGTGAATATAGGTCAGGTAGTCGGCGTACTAAATAACGGAGCAAGATTAAAGAACTATAGATATTTAACTAATTCAGGCTTCGACGGTGAACAAATTATAGATAAAGCGGTATCAAGTGATGCAAGCGGAAGCGGTATGACTTACGAAGAAATGTATTATACCGTAGACGAAGCGGGAACAGATGAAAATGCTTCTTCGGTTCAGACGATGATTGCTATCGTAAAAGAAGAATTGTTGCACTACTATTACCTTGGAGAAAGTTACCTTACGATAGGTTTAAGTACCAATAATCCTATATTAATCAGCAGTTATCGTCATTTGGAACTTCTTAAGCTGTACAGTTATTTATGCTTTAAGCAATCTAAAGATATTTACGCAGTATATAGCTTTGATAAAGTAGTAGAAAATGAGGCGTTTTACGGCACGTTTGACAATAATTCTTACATAATATATGCTTATGTTACAGGAACCGCATATTATATGGTCGCCCTTACGGGTAGCGAAATAGTGCTTACTGAGGAAATATAAATGACTAGGAAAATATTAATGTCGATTTAGTTTCAATATTTATGCTTATCCTGGCGATTGTTACCGCTTCGGTTGCATGGTTTGTTAGCAACGACACCGCAAGTGTGACCGAAACAATACTTACTGCGGCATCTTCCGTTAATATTACCGTTTCGGTTGTTCCCACTACCGATTATGAACCGTATATGGGGCAAACCGGATTGGATAAGGGCGCAGACAGCGTTTATACGGTTGATTTTGTTATTGGTATACAATACGACGTGCAAGGGTTTACCGATATGGGAGCAAAAGCGCAGTTCAATTCAATAGAAATTTTAAAGGTTGATCCCGATAACGAGGGCGAATATATATACGTTGAAGCGCCTATAGCAGATTGTACTTGGAGACTTTACGATTATACCGTTGTAGAAGGGCAATATGTAAAACTTGGCGGCTTTATGCCTAACGAAGATAATTTCGTTGTTTCCGATGACGGCTTAAATAATTATTACGAAATAACGGGAACAGGCACTATGACGTTTTTGTTTACTCTCGTATTTCAATCGGAACAAAATTACAGAAACTGGCTAATTGATGTTTTCGATTATGAAGCTTTTCCGTATTCTACTCCCGATTATATGGATGCGATTTTTACGTTCAGCGTCAACTTCAGTACGGATAATTATGCGGTGTAAAATGAAAAGAAAAAATGTTCTTAGCTTAATATTGATCCTGTCGGTTGCGTTGTCGCTTTTGTTTAGTGGCTGCGCATCCGGTGCGTGGTTTAAAGAAAGCGCGGAAAATACGACGGATTTTGAATTGGTCGCAGACGGCGTTTTACTTATAGTTATTGATGTTCCATCCACGGTTTTTGAAGGCGAAGGCACAATGACTCCCGCTGCTCTTATGGAAAATGCCCTTAGAGAACATAAATATTTTGACGTAAAAAAACTTTACAACGTATCCGATCCCGAGCTTGAGCGTTCATACGTTAAAAGCATTGCAACCGACGCTGTATTTAAACTTAACATAACCTTTTTAACAGGCGGAGGAACCAGCGGAACTTTTGTTAAGGCTATTCCCGCTTTTGGTGCAAGCGTAGGCTTTGGACCGGATAAAAGGACGCTTAAAGAAAGGGAGATATCCATATCCGGCGACTTTATAGTCGGAGAGGATACAGGCGTAGCTATAAATCTTAGCGACGATGGCGTTTTCTCTTATGCAACGTGCAATATTGAGACATATTTAACCGAGTATGAAGAAGAAACTTTTAACTATACTTTGACCTCGGGGAGAACCGCAATAGGTCCTAACACTACTTTGTTTCAAAGAGACAGTGTTATTCAAACCGAGTTATCAAGTACCTTTGTGAGACAAAGCGGAGATATCGTTTATTTTCACGAAGGCGGTTTTGTTATGACAAGTAACGATATTGTCAGATTTTGTTGTACAACGTACTTGAAAATGTGCGATGAAGAAATTTCTACAGACCTAAAAAATACGAATGTCGCGGTAGAAATAGCCATAACAGGCTCCGAAATAGAATGGTAAAGCTATGAAAAACAAATCACTAAAATATATTTTAAGCGTTTTGATTTTAGCCGTTGCTGTTGTAGTTGCGACATCCTTAAGCATTGTCGCTTATGCAGTATGGGTTAGAAATATTTCTCCTCAGGAAAGTATTCCGGTACCAAGTGAAGATTTTAACGCCAGCGCAAAGCATATTCTTTTTGTTGCACTAGATAGCAGCGGATCGATGATAAGTAAAAGCGATACAGTTACGGTTGTGGATTCTTTTGGAGCGATAGGATATACGGGAATTATTGCCGAACTGGAAATCCCAGCAGATTTTTCTGTAAACGAAAGCGCAGCCCAATCTGTATGGGGGATAAGCGCATTTACTAAAAACGTTACTTTTGTAGGTGCTATGGATAACGCGGATATTTCAAATTATCACGTTTTTATGGACGGAGAGATTTACAATCATAACGACAGCGCTCCTTTTAGTAATAATCAAATAGTTTCGGAGTTAAAAATCGGAGTTAACGTAGAACGTATCGCAGAAGGCGCGTTTTCCAATATGGGGCAGCTTAATTATTTGAACATTATGGGACTCGGAGATATTGAGATAGGCGATTACGCATTTATGGGATGCAATAAACTTACGGCTTCAAATGTTTTTAAATCGAAGTATATTAATGGAAATCTATCCTTAATTTTTTACGGAATGACGATTCCGGTAGCGCAATAAGGTATCGTAACTGAGAAAATGGATACCCAAACTTAAAAATTAAGTGTAAATATATGAATATTTTGTGAAAGTAAAATACAAGGAGTTGACACAAATAGAGCAAATGGTATAAAATACTATCGTAGAGTGGTCTATACTTTAATATTATATAATAGGGACACCCACTAAAGGCTAGACAAGGAGGAAGGTTTTGTGTCAGACGAAGGTGTAATAAGCGACTTGCTTTTTGACGATATTACATCTGAAATCGAAAAAAAGCCTGAAATTTTAGAAAACGATATTTTCTCGGCGCCCTTTGAGGAAAAAGAAACCCAAAAGGACAGATATAAGGGAGATTTGATATTTGACGAAGTGCCGATTTCTAAAAACGAATCACCCGAGAAAAATGAGTTAATTAAAGCAGAAAAGCCTTCTGTTAAAAAAAAGACCGAAAAACCTCTTTCTTCAAAAGTTATTACTAAAGAAGAAACAAAAAAACAAGATACAGACGATATATTTTCCTTGCCTATAGAAGCGGAAAAGCCTGTAGAAAAAATAAAGGGGGATATTCTTTTTGAGGAAACCCCCAAAAAATCGGTCAAAAAGACGACCGGCGAACCTTTAAAAAGCAATAAAAAAACCGAAAAAAAAGACGGTGAAAGCAAAACGCCTAAAGCAAGCGAAGCCAAAAAGAAGACCGAAGCTGAAAAACCCGCAGATAAAAAGCCTGTAGCTAAAAAACCCGCGGATAAAAAAACCGCTCAAAAAAAGGCTCAGCAAACAAAAAATCCTGCGGCAAAAAAGGCTGTAAAAAACGATACTTCCGTAAAAAAGCAGATTTCTTCCAAAAAATCTGTCGAAGTTAAGCTTGCAGAAGGGAAAAAACTTACTAAATCCGAAAAGGAATCGCTTGAAACTGCGCCGAAGGTAAAAAGCGGAGCTATATCTACCGCTCCGAAAGATTTACCGGCATTTTTTGAAAAAGACGAAAAGGGCCGCGACTTATTACCCGATACCTTTTATTTTAACCTAAGGTTTAGTAACAACCAGGTTAAATATCTTTACAGCCGTGTTAAAAATACTCTTCTTTCGTACCGCGGTATGAAAGGTATTTGGAAAAAGGACTGTGAAGAGTTTAAATTCGGAAGTGAAACTCTTTTCAGGATTGCGCTTTCGGTAACCGAAAAAGGCGAAGCTTTGGAGGTTTGCTTTGCGCTTAATCCGGGCGACATTTCGCTCGAAATTTATAAGTACGAAAAAATAGTCGGAAAATGGGCGGAAACCACACCTCTGAAAATTTTGGTAAGATCTTATGCGGCGTTAAAGAGGGCAAGCGATTTAATCGAGCTTGTAAATACAAATCACAAAAACGTTTTGCTTCTACACTATACTCCCACTGCTTTTGCCGAAGCGTTGAATTTTCCAAAGGATTCGGTTATAGTCGGCAAAGAAAGCTGGCTTGACCGTGGCGCGGGAATAGGTAAGGATTATAAAAACATTACCGACGATCTTTCGCAGGCGATTATTCAAAAGGCAACGGGCAGAAAAAAATCCACGCTCGAGGCTGCAGAAGGAAGCGACAGGCTTAAAAAACAAAGAGACACCGGCAAAAAAATAAAAAAATCCGTAGCGGAAACGCAACCGATCATTTATTTTTACGATGCGTGCGTGGGCTTTAAAGGAGCTATCGAATACGTCAATATTCAACAAGTGCTTCACGACAGATTCATCGGAAAAATGCTGCCTCAGCAGTTTTTTGCGGTAGCGGAAGGAAGCGACAGAATAGAATTTTTAAACTTTTTGAGTTTAAAAAGGGCGGTAGAAGACTGCAACGCCAATCCCGATCTTAAATTCGTGCTTAACGTAAGTTGCAGACTGCTTATATATTCGAGGACGCTTGAGCGGCTCATAGAAGAAAGCAAGACCGAAAACAACAATTTGATTTTGTCTTTCGACTGCGCTCTTCTCGAAGCATTGGGTACCGTTGGTATCGCCGCAATCTCCGCGATTAAAGCCGCAGGCGTGATGGTTATGATAGACAACGCGGAATCTACGACGATGCGTGTACTTACAGAATACGAGTTTGATTATCTTAGGCTTGATGCCAGATGGTATAACGAAAACAACGCCAAAAAAACCGCGCATCTCGATATGATGGTAGGCTACTCAAGCGTTCAGGGTATAACGATGACAGCGATGTACGTTAATACTCCGAGACTTGGACAATTTTTTATCAAACACGGGATTACTGCGGTGCAGGGTATGGCGGTATCGCGTCCGATGAGACTTATTAGGCTTATGGTTAACAGCGTAAAACCGCTCTAGGAGGTATTTTATGGCAGAAGAAGAAAAAAAATTGCCTGATACCGCCGAAAACCTAGAGGCGGACAAGGCGAAAATAAATAAAAAAGATAAAAAGGAAGAGAAATCTTTAAAAAAAGAAAAAGAAGAGAAAACTTCCAAATCCGAGGAAAAATCCTCTTCCCCCAAAAAAGGTAAAAAGGGGGGTGTAACTGACAAAACTAAATACGAATACATTATTAAAAACAAAAAAGTCGATCAGCAAGCAAAAAAACGCAGATTGGTTTGGGTTTTAATAGTGTTCCTTATCGTAGCGTTTGCGATAGCGGGCATAATATGGGCGGTACTTTCGTTTATCGAATATAACAACTTCCGTATTTTAATTTCCCGTGAAGGTAACAACGTGCTTTCGCTTGCTTATTTGGAGGATTTTTCGGATGCTACCGAACAAATTCAAGTAGTCGGACCGAAACATATGGATAACATCAGCTTTTTTGAAATTCAAAAGAAAATCGAAGAAGAGTTTTCCGTAAATACCGGCGCGCACTCCACAAAGGAAGATAATTTCATTTGTTCTACGTTTTATTTAAAAAACGTCACGGACAAATCCGAAAGCTTTACGATAAGTGAAGAAATGGTTATCCTTTCTGCGACGCAAAATATCGACGCTGCTATAAGGGTTCTGGTTATTCGCGACGGAGTATACGAATTTTACGCCAAAGCAAAGGACGACGGCACTGCCGAAGAAGCTGTACCTACCAAGAATTTTACTTACCGTGACCTTTACGGCGACGATTACGAGGGCGAAAACGCGGAAGAAGTCGTAATGACAACGCCTTTTGCCAGCGAACAAGATATTATTAGCGAAACGGATTTAATTTTGGAACCGGGCGAAGCGATAAAATATACCTTTGTTATCTGGCTTGAGGGCTGGGATGACGACACCATAAATAGCGTACTCGGCGGCAAAATAAAAATCGACTTTAACTTCGGTTTACTAAGATAGTTAAAGCTTAAAAATTAAATGTGATACTATCCCTTCGGGGCTGTATAAAAAAAATAAAATGGATGGAGGTTCGTTTATGAAAAAAATGATTAAGACGGTTGCTTGTGAGATTTCCGCGTAAGCGCGGGGGAGCTGTTTTAGGCTGCAGATAGTTATGCTTGCTTAAACAGCGTGTTTAACAAATAACCCCAAGCGAACCTCACCAAACAATCACAACAACAAATAGGCAAAAACCTAAAAATCTGGCGAAAGCCAACAAAAATCAAAAATTTTTTAAGGAGATTTATTTATGAAAGGAATGAAAAAAAGTATGTTTATTTCGACCGTTCTAATGGTCGTCATACTTATCGTGGCTCTTTCTACTGCAACCTTTGCATGGTTTGCATCTAACGATACTGCTGTCGTAACCGAGTCAACTATGTCCGCAGCAACTGCCGCAGACGCCAACATCGCAATCACTTGGTTAGCAGGAGGCGAGGGAACATCTATTTCGTTTGCTAACGAAACAGGTCTTAGACCTACAATACCCAAAACCATACCGGTAGGAAATGCAGTAGCCGGAGTATTGCAAAACGCTCAATACATATCCACTACCGATATAGGTACTGTTGTTCCAGTTGAAGACGGAGTAACTTACGGCGAGACTACCGCAACTTCTTTCGACATTGTTCAAGGATATCCCGCAACACAGGAATTTGTAATCGTTGGTTCCAACGATACCAACGCTCCTTCTGCGGCAAACGATTTCCAACTTACCGGACTTAGCCACCGTGATATGATTTATAAAGTATCTAATGCCGGATTCAAAACAGCTGCCACCCCTACCGCTTTTGCCGCTCTTACACAAGGTAAAAACTGGATTCCCTTTACTACTCTTCCGGCAGGCTCTTTGCCTGGTGGCACAACCGTTAATAGCATTAACGTTATAGCAGACGGCGCAGGCGCAGTTGAAGGTACTTCAGTTGAGGCTACCCCTGCTGCTGCCTATGGCATTACTCCCGCTCCTACCCCAGGTCAGGTTATCTACTTTGCATCCGAAGTTTACGCAAAAGTTGCTCAAACTACCGCAACTGTTGCAGGCGGCGAAACTTCCAATACTCCTACCAGTTCTCCTGATATTTCTTTGGACGGCGGCACAACCAACTACGATTTTGTAGTTGCCCGTTCATCTGGATCAGTTGGAGTTTTACTTAACAGCGAAGTTGATATCGACGACGTACAAGCCGCTGTTGCAAGTAGCGGATTTGGACTTACCCACGCTCTTATCGGTGAAAAACTTTACTGCGTACAATCCGCAAAACTTGCCGCTGATAATAAAACTCTTACCGAGGCTCCCGATTTTTTTGCAAACTTCAACGCTTACTCGGTACTAGGCGGATCATATCCTAGATTTAACTCTATAGACAATACTGCAGGTCCCAGACAAATGGCTATGGCAGGGTGGTCATCTCTTAGTCCCGAACAAAAAGCAATCTATTCCGATGTACAACCCACCAATTTCTACGTTATTAATAAGAACGGAAGCCCCACAGCTCCTGCAATTACTATTAACGTTACCGCAACATTCACAGGATTGAACGCATCTAGGCTTAGAGTTGCTTTATTTGCAACCACGGCTGAAGGCGGAACTCCCGAATATAAGGGAACCTTAGCAGCCGCAGCTTCAGATACTACTTACGGTATCATAGCAACCGGCGTTGACAGCACTACGATGCCTAAATATTCCGCCGACGGTACATCGATATCTCTTGGAAAATTAGCATCCTCGCAGTCAATGAAGCTTGCTTGTATCGTATGGTATGACGGAACTCAGCTTACCACAACGAGCGCAGGACTTGATGCAATATTCAGCCTCCAGTTCAAAACAGCATAATCAAGATTCCGAACAATAATTCGGACAAAAACCGTCTAATCAATCGGCAAACCCTCTCCGCAAAGCGGAGAGGGCATAGCGGCCGAGAGTGTTTTATTCATTCTCCCCGTGCTCCGCAGAAGCGAAACAGGGGGAGACTGGATAAATTTGGGTGAATTATGAATGAAGTAAACAAAACAAAAAAGAAAATGCTAAAAAATAGCGTGTTTATATCGACACTAATACTTATTATAGTGACGGTATTATCGCTTTCTACGGCAACCCTTGCTTGGTTCTCTGCAAACAGCAGAGTAGGCGTTGGTCAACTGGAATTTTATGCGCAAACCGCCGACAGCGCGAGAATTTACATAGGTTGGACGACTGATGCTACAACTAACAGCATTACTTTTGCCGAACCCGAGAATATAGCTCCAATGGTTCCTATCTATCTTCCCATAGATAGTCTCAGCGCAAATCCTTTAGGAATTCCTCCTACCGTTGCAACTACTCCTAACACTATGATTTTTGCAGCAGGCTCAATTGACGGCGCAACCAGTTTATTCCAGGAACTATCGAGAAGAGAATATGCGCTTTCTTATCCCGCAGGATCGCGTCCTTACGTTTGCAAACGACCGGAATATACTCCTACTCAAGAGGAATTTTATATTAGAAACGGAAGCGCAAGTAACGCAATTGATATAGTTGCAACCGCTCTTATTGCAGGGGATAACGCAGAGTTTTTAAGAACTGCTTTATTTATAAACAACGTTTATGCAGGAACTTTAT
>LAHS01000511.1_pt1 | contig 14440 bp, 20 predicted proteins | sample 329651 | NCBI WGS metagenome assembly LAHS01 (sample SAMN03275699, study PRJNA271635) | activated sludge metagenome | isolation source: sample C-1 Sludge from hydrolytic chamber (first chamber) of Anaerobic... | reverse complement strand
ATACGCCGATGCCGTTTGAATTCGCTGCAATTTCATCTTCACGAACAGCAAGAATCGCACGGCCGAATGTAGAGCGTATAAAATTCTGCAGCAGAATAATTATTAAGACAAGCGATCCGATGATAACAAGATACGAAAGCGCCGGACCCCAGTCGAGATCAGTTGACAGAATTGTTGGGAACTGTTTTCCGTTAGGACCGCCTGTTAAACCTTTTACGTTAACAAGGACAACGCGAATAATTTCACCGAATGCGAGCGTCACGATAGCGAGGTAGTCGCCTTCGAGTTTAAGTGTCGGAAAACCAATCAGGAATCCGCAGAAAGCTGCAAGAAGAGCCGCAAGAATTATGCTTACAGGAAGCGGCAAACCGCAGTTCTGAGTAAGAAGAATAACTGTGTATGCGCCAATCGCCTCAAATCCTGCCTGACCAAGACTAAGCTGTCCTGTGATGCCGGAGATGATGTTCACACTCAGTGCCATAATCGCATTTACACCGCCAAGCGTTAGAATCTGCGCCGTGTATCCGTCGATTGCACCGCACTTAATAAGCACAAACGGAACGATAACAGCAATCACTGCTACGACTCCGGGAATAATCATGTTTCTAAGAATTTTGTTTTTCATTTTCTGTTCTCCCCGCTCAGACCTTCACGTGGGTTTTTGTACCCAGAATACCCGTCGGTTTTACGAGCAGGATGATGATAAGAATCGTGTACGAAATAGCATCAGCGTACTGAGAAGACAGATATGCTTTTGTCATCGTCTCTGCGATTCCAAGAATAACACCGCCAATCATTGCACCGGGAATTGAACCGATACCGCCGAGAACGGCTGCAACAAATGCCTTGAGCCCGGGGATATATCCCATCACCGGATCAATCTGCGGATATGCCGTTGCATACAAAACGCCGCCTGCACCTGCGAGAACTGAGCCGAGCACAAACGTAAAGGCAATTGTTCTGTTCACGCTTATGCCCATCAGGCTCGCTGCGCCAAGGTCGTAAGAAACAGCGCGCATTGCTTTTCCTGTTTTTGTGTAATTAACAATGTAATTCAAAACAATCATGAGCACTGCGCTGAATATGATGACAATCATCTGAATGTTTGAAATTGAAACAACACCGAGTGTAAAAGTCTTTGTCGCCATCGTAGGGAACTGGCGCGGATCAGGACCGACAAACGGCAGAACGCGCATTGTGTTCTGCAGAATAAGCTCAACGGCGATTGCAGTAATCAGAGAATTAAGACGCGGCGCATTGCGGAGCGGACGGTATGCAAGCCGTTCAATCACAAGGCTCAAAAGCGCACACATCACCATCGACGCAAGGAACGCGCATATCATACCAATCGGCGTCGTTCCCATTGCGCACAGCACGAAATATCCGGCGTACGCACCGACCATCATCACGTCGCCATGGGCAAAGTTAATCAGCTTTACGATGCCGTACACCATCGTATACCCAAGCGCAATAAGGGCATAAATACTGCCCAAAGACAGCCCGTTGATGAGCTGCTGAACGAAAATTAAACCGTTGTTCAACGTATCCTCCGGAGTAATGCACGAGCAGATAAGACTATCGATTTATGCATTCCGTTTTTAATATTATTTCCTTTCTATTTTACCCGTAACTACTCACAAGGTAAAGCACATAAAAAAAGCACGCCTCCATTTTACTGGAAGCGTGCTTCATTGCACGAATGCCATTATTTAAGCAATCCGCACACAGCGTACTTTGAAGTATACGCGTGCAGACTAAAAACAGAAAGCGTTACGGATTAACAGTAGTCTTGTACTGTGTCGTAAGTTTTCCGTCAGCACCTTTTACGAGCTCAAGCATAACTGCTGATTTCACAGGGTTATGTTTTGCATCGAATGTAAGATGTCCGGTAACATAGTCACCGTTCGTCTGTTCAAGAGCTGCGCGGACAGCTTCGCTGTCTGTTGAGCCAGCTTTTGTGATTGCATCTTTAAGAAGATATACACAGTCATATCCGAGAGCTGCAAAAGAGTTCGGAGCTTTGCCGTATTTTGTATTGAATGCTGATACGAATTTCTGAACAGCCGGTTCTGTAGAATCTGCTGCATAGTGGTTAGAATAATAACCATTGAGAACTTCATCACCTGCATTGTCGGTAAGTCCGTCCCATCCGTCTGCACCAACGATCGGGGTGTTGATTCCCTGAGCGCGGAGTTGTTTTGCGATGAGAGCTACTGTTCCGTAATAATCGGGCAGATAGACAACATCCGGATTAGCATTCTTAATCTTTGTAAGCTGTGCGTTGAAGTCTTTGTCGCCTGTGCTGTAAGATTCTTTTGCAACAACTGCGCCGCCGTTAGCAGTGAAAGATTTTTCAAAGTTTTCTGTCAGACCGACTGAGTAGTCGTTTCCAACATCATAGAGAATTGCAGCTTTCTTTGAGCCAAGGGTTTCAGCAGCGAATTTACCGCCGACAGTTCCCTGGAACGGATCGATGAAGCAAGCACGGAAAATGAAGTTTCCGGCATCAGTAATTGCAGGTGCTGTAGCAGCAGGTGCGAGCTGAAGGACTTTCTGTGACTGTGCCAGAGAAGTAATAGCCTGTGTGCATCCTGATGTGAGTGAACCAATCAGAAGTTTTACACCGTCTTTTGTTGTGAGCTTTTTGTATGCGCTCACTGATTTTTCAGGATTTCCCTCATCATCTTCACTGACAAGGACAATCTGTTTTCCGTTGATTCCGCCGGCAGCATTGATTTCTTCAATAGCGAGATCAATACCGTTTTTGCACTCAACGCCGTATACTGCGACAGATCCAGAAAGCGGGAAAATACCACCAATAGTGATTGTGTTGCTTTCTTTTTTTGCGCATCCAACTGTACCGAAAGCCATCATGCCAATAAGACCGGCTGTCAGTAATGAAACCACTTTCTTCATAAAATCCTCCAAAAGTGTAATTGATTAACTTTAATAATAGTAAATTGCTTTAATAAAGTAAATAATAATATATGTCGATATTAAAGGTATATATTGGAGATTTTTGTTTTAATTTCCATTTTATTTTGCTATACTGATCCCACTCGGAAAGCAGTTACGCAACCCTCTTAAGGAGCTTACGAATATGAAAACAAGAACAATAGCTCATCTTACACGGTCAATTGCCGATGCAACAGGAAGAAATATCTGGCTCGGAATCGTATCGCGCTGCAGACAGGAAAATATGCCTGTTATTACATTTCGAGGATCTGTTCTCAATAAGGATCAGGGAACCATTCTTTATCATCTTTTCCAGCCAAAGAATTTTGCCGGTGCCATTTCATGGGCTTCATCCGACGTAACAGACAGCACAATTGACTACTACAATAACTTCGGAAAGACCCCCCTTGTCTGCATTTCATTCCAGATACCGGGACATCCAGTAATTCTTGTCGACTGCAAAGCTGGCATGGAAGAATTGATTGACCACTTTATTCTCGTCCATCACCTTACAAAAATCGCGTTCATCCGCGGACCAGAAGCACATGTCTATGCACGGCAGCGCTATGAAGGATATCTTTCCGCACTGAACAAAAACCATATACCAGTAAACGAGAATCTCATTACGCCACCCGGCCAGTGGGCTATTGAAGACGGCGCAAAGGGAATCAACTATTTTCTTTCAAAAGGACTCAAGCCCGGCGTTGATTTCGATGCTGTCGTTGCAGTCGGAGACAATGTTGCCATCGGTGCGCAGGAATGTCTGATCGCCAACGGTTACTCTGTTCCGAATGATGTTGCTGTCGGCGGATTCAACGGAACAAACGAAGCTGCATGCAGCAATCCCCCGATTACAACAGTCGACATGCCATTCTTCGGACAGGGACAAAAATCATATGATCTTCTTTCGTCGCTGATAAAGGGTGAGTCAATTCCTGAAAAATCAGAATACAACTCTCGCCTCGTCATCGGCCAGTCATGCGGATGCTCATCGCTCTCTGTAAAGCGTGCAACGTTTGACATCACACAATCTGAAACTTCATCATCATCAAAAAAGCACGGACTTTTTGGCTTTGGTTCAAAAAACACAGAACTCTCTGATGAAGAAAGTTCTGCTCAAATCAACAATGGCGCATGGCGCAAAGACACTTGCTCACGCATTCTAAGCATTGTTTCTCAAGGCCGCCGCATGACACCGATGCTGATTGAATTTTTTAATAAATCAATACCTCTCCTTATCGATTCATTTTGCATTACAATCAAAAGTTCCGAGCCTTCAAAAGGAAAATTTCTCCCCATGCTTGCACAATCACTTAATGAATTTTCCAAGCAAAGCAGCGACTTCACACTTTGGCAGGATTTCATCTCTGTGCTTCGCGTTAACATCCTGCCTATTCTTGAAAACTCAACTTACAAAAGCACCGCAGAAAATCTATTCCAGCAGAGTCGTGTCGTAATCACAGAATATGATGATCGAATTCAAAAACTCGATAGTCTCATGAATGCTCGCAATGAAAACACACTCCGGTCAATCGGAGCGAGCCTGCTCACGAGCTATGACGTTTCATCTCTTATGGACATCATGGCAAAATCAATTTCAAAGCTTTCAATTCCCGGTGTCTACGTTGTTCTATATAACGACTGCAAATACTCTGAAGCCAATCCTGTTGTTCCGCCTACAAGCCGCGTAATTCTTGCAGTCCGCGACAAACAGCGCATTGCACTTGATGCAGAAGGCGTTGAATTCAAAACGACAGATATTCTTCCTGATAACTTATTCCCAGCAAGCCAGTTTTACACACTTATCGTTGAGTCACTTCACTTCCAGAATACGTACATGGGCTACATTGTTTTCCAGCAAGGTCCTGAATCAGGCACTGTTTACGCGGCACTTCGAGACCAGCTTTCAAGTTCATTGTATGGCGCTCTTCTTCTTACTGAACGCACAAAGACAAAGCAGCTTCTTGAGCATACTGTCAACACCATGACTTCCAAAGCAGACGTTGTATCGAGCAGAAGCAAACAAGTTTCCGGCAATGTTACCACAATTTCACAATCAATGGATTCTGTCGCATCTAACATTCGTACTATTTCCGGCAGTTTACAGACCGTTATGAATACCGTTCACTCTGCAAACGATAATGTTACAGAAGCTACATCATCAATTACCATTCTCATGGAAAGTACCAAAAAAATTGAAAATGCAGTAAAAATGATTTCTGACATCGCTGAAAAAACAAACGTTCTCGCACTTAATGCAGCAATCGAAGCAGCACATGCCGGTGATGCTGGGCGAGGATTCAGCGTAGTAGCAAAAGAAGTAAAATCACTTGCAGCGCAGACAGTTTCTTCAACCAAAGTGATTCAGGATCTTGTAAACCAGAATAACGAAAATACCAGTCACACTGAAAAAGTGATTGAATCAACCAATTCGGCTATCAAAACGATTGCAAGTCTTTCCAACAAAATACAGGAATCAATTGATGAACAAGTAAAAACTTCATCTTCGATCTCTACACAGCTGCAGGATGCTTCATCCGGCACAAATGAAATCTCCGGCGCTATTGAAGAGATAGCAAAGCTTGGCGATCAGCTGAAAAAGTAAATCTACCAATTTGATAAAAAAACAAAGTGCACCTCAAAAGTTGAAAAAATCAGCTTTGGGGTGCATTTTTATGCTTTAAAAAAATAATGCCGTCCCGGCTTGCGGGGCGGCAGTGAAAAGCCATCAACTAAGATGTAATTATGCCTGTGGTGCTTCAGCTGTTGCTTCTGCAGCAGGTGCGGCTTTCGCAGCAGCGGCTTTTCCAGATCTTGCCTGTTTCTGGGCAATGTTTTTCAGTGTAGCTTTGCAGTACTTGCAAATCTTCACTTTCTGACCATCAATTTCCTGTTCATACAGAGTCTTGATGTTATCTTTGCCACAGCGCGGGCATTTTCCACGTCCATGGTTCGGTTCTTTGCGGACACCAGTTCCGCGATGTGCTTTAGACATGTTTTACTCCTCTTACTTTGCGGCTTTATCAGCAGCAGGAGCTGCTTTTTTTGCAGTCTTAGCTTTGGCAGCTGCTTTAGCAGGAGCTTTTTTGCCTGTTTCTGATTTTTCAGCAGCAGGTTTTGCAGCACTCTTTTTTGCCTTTGGTTCAGCCTTTTTTTCTGCAGGTTTTGCAGCTTTTTCTGCTGTACCGTCAGCCTTTGTTTCTGCTTTCTTCGCTTTTGCAGCTTTCTCTTCGTCTGTTGGCAGTTTATAGTCAACGAGTTCGAGAATTACCATATCTGCAGCATCACCCTGGCGGAAACCGATTTTGAGTACACGAGTATAGCCGCCTTTGCGGTCCTTCATGCGCGGTCCGATTTCTGTGAAAAGTTTACCCAGAATTTTATTGTCCTGAATATACTTTGCAGCAATGCGGCGGTTATGTACTGTGTCGACTTTAGCACGAGTAATCAGCTTTTCAGCATCTTTACGAACTTCAAGAGCCTTAGACTTTGTGGTCGTAATGCGTTCAAATCTGAAGAGCGATGTTACCATGTTCCGTGACATTGCGCGGCGGTGTGCTGTTGTGCGTGAAAGCGGATTAAAACCATTCTTATGATTCATCTGATTCTTCCTTCTGCTTTGGCTTTGTTAAATTGACAGCATTCTTCAGATGACTGTAATCGGTCATACCAAGGGTCAGGTTCCACTCAAGGAGCTTCTCTTTAATCTCGGTTAAACTCTTTTTGCCAAAATTACGAGTTTTAGCAATGTCATCTTCTGTCTTCTTCGTTAATTCACCGATTGTGTGAATGTTAGCATTTTTCAGACAGTTAGAAGAGCGTACGGAAAGTTCAAGTTCTTCAACAGGTGTGTTGAGAATCTGTTTAATCCGTTCATCACCTTCGTCCGTGTCGTCGCTTCCGGTAACCTCATTCTCGTTAAAGTTTACAAAGATTGAGAAATGTTCTTTCGCAATTTTTGCTGCTTCAGCAAGCGCATTTTCCGGAGAAATTGTTCCATCTGTCCAAATTTCAAGGACAAGCTTGTCGTAGTCGTTCCGCTGACCAACGCGGCAAGGTTCAATTGAATATTTAACCTTTGTCACGGGCGAGAAAATCGCATCCATCGGAATTGTACCAACAACTTCGATGTAATGCTCATTTACTTCAGCAGGAACATAGCCCCTTCCAAGGTCAACCTGAATTTCGAACTCAAGATGTGCGCCATCCATCATTGTGAAGATAGGCATATCTTTTGTCAGAATTTCAAGTTGTCCCTCTTTCGCGAAATCGTCGCTTTTTACAGCGCCAGGTCCCTTGAATTCATAAAGGAGCGTATCCTGTTCAGTTTCACCAGGAAGCCGCAAGCGAATCTGTTTCAAGCTGTTCAGAATTTCCAGTGTGTCTTCTGAAACATTCGGAATCGTTTCGAATTCGCTGGAAATAACATGAGGAACACCGTCAGCATCATAGGAAGTTATCCGAACTGAAGAAACAGCAAATCCCTGAATCGAGGAAAGCAGTACGCGGCGAAGGGTGTTACCGATCGTTGTACCGAATCCTGTCTCGAAAGGATATGCGGTGAATTTCCCGTAGTTCGGATTCGTTTCAAGATGTTCAAATGTAATGCCTTTCGGTTGTTTAAAACCTTTAAGCAGATTTTTGCGAGCCATCTGAACTCCTTATTTAGAATAGAGCTCAACCACGAGCTGTTCGTTAATGTCAGCCAGATCAGTCACTTCTTCGCGTCTCGGATAAGCGGTGAAGGTACCTTTTACAGCATCAACATCAACTGTGATCCACGGAGCAACTCCTGATTTTGCTACTTCTTTGAGTCCGTCCTGGATAACAGCAAGCTTCTTGCTTCTTTCCTTGACTTCTACAACGTCGTTCGGGCGGAGCAGGAAGCTCGGCACGTTTACACGGCGTCCGTTTACCAGAACATGTCCGTGAAGAACAAGCTGGCGAGCCTGATTGCGGCTCGAAGCAAAGTGCATTCTGAATGCAACGTTATCAAGACGTGATTCGAGGAGGCGAACGAGGTTTTCACCAGTTACGCCCGGCATACGCAGAGCATGTTCGAAAGCCAGATGGAACTGTTTTTCGACCATACCATACATACGTTTAATCTTCTGCTTCTCGCGAAGCTGCAGACCGTATTCTGAGCGTTTGCCAGCGCGGTCTTTCGGATCTTTTCCCGGAGCAGCACGTTTTCTGTTAATCGGGCATTTATCGCTCTTGCAGCGATCACCCTTAAGAAACAGTTTTTTCTGTTCTGTTCTGCAGAGTCTGCAAACAGGGCCTGTATATCTTGCCATTTCTTATTGTTCTCCTTACATGCGGCGTGTTTTGCGAGGACGGCATCCGTTGTGCGGAATCGGAGTACAATCAGAAATTGATTTTACTTTGAGTCCAAGCGTGCCAAGAGCGCGGACTGCGTTTTCGCGGCCCACTCCCGGTCCTTTTACAAACACATGAACTTCACGCAAGCCGTAGCTCACTGCCTTCTGCACTGCTGTTTCTGCAACAGACTGTGCGGCAAACGGAGTAGATTTTTTTGCTCCGCGGAAGCCGAGTCCGCCTGAAGAAGCCCAAGAAAGAGCATTTCCATTCAGGTCTGTAATTGTTACGATTGTATTGTTGAACGTCGCCTGAATGTAAACATTACCTTCATAGACGCTCTTTTTTTCCTTTCGTTTCTTTACGGTAGCCACTTAGTTTTCCTCCGCCTTATCAGACTGCTTTCTTCTTGTTAGCAACAGTCTTCTTCTTGCCTTTGCGAGTGCGAGCATTCGTGCGGGTGCGCTGTCCACGGACCGGCAGGCTTTTGCGATGCCGAGTTCCACGATAGCAGCCTATGTCCATAAGGCGTTTAATGTTAAGACCAATTTCTGTGCGCAAACGACCTTCGACTTTGTACTCCGTATCAATAACGGTGCGGAGACGTGCCTGTTCATCCTGATCAAGATCATTCATCATCTTGGCCGGATCAATCTTGGCTTTTTCGCAAATTGTCGCAGCAGCAGAACGACCAATACCGTAAATGTAGGTCAATGCAACGCTGACGTGTTTATTAGGGAGGTCAACTCCCGCAATTCGAGCCATCTGTTACTCCTCAACCCTGTCTCTGCTTATGTTTCGGGTTACTGCAAATGATACGGACGATGCCGTTTCTTTTGATAACCTTGCACTTGTCGCAAATGGGCTTTACGCTGGTTCGTACTTTCATAAAAGTCCCCCTGGGAACGTATATACTAACGGCCGAATTATGGCAGCTCGCAATGAGCTACAATTCGGCGTTCCGTCAATATAGCACAAATTCCCAAACTTGTTCTACAGGTAAACCGCGGAATTCTGCAAATTCTACAGATTCCGTGCCCGAATTTTGCCCTTCTTTACAAGACCATCGTGATGATGCATCTTCAAAAGAGCTTCCACCTGGCTCATTGTATCAAGGTCAACACCGACCAGAATCAAGAGTGAAGTACCGCCCATCAACATAGAAATTGACTGCGGGAATCCAAAGAAGATCTGGATGATTGTCGGCAGAACTGCGATAGCAGCAAGATAAATTGAGCCCGGTAATATCAGACGGTTTAAAACCTTCTGCATGTATTCTTCGGTTTTGTCGGTGCGGATGCCCGGAATCGAGCCGCCGTTTTCCCGGATGTTCTTTGCTATTTCAGTGGGGTTCAGTGTTACCTGAGTGTAGAAGTATGCAAAGAAAATAATCAGGACTACCAGCAAAATATTATACCAAACTCCGGTCGGGGTAAGGAAAGCAGAAAGCTTTGAAACCCAACGTGCCGAATTCTGGTTGTTACCGACGCTTGATATAATCTGGAGCGGGAAAGTCAGGAACGAAGAAGCAAAAATGACAGGAATGACTCCCGACGGATTAATTTTGAACGGAATATAAGTGTTCTGTCCACCGTACATTTTCCGGCCAACAACGCGCTTCGCGTAATGAACCGGAATCTTGCGCTCGCCTTCCTGTTCGTAAACAACGAGGGCGATGATTCCGATGAACATGAGAAGAACAACAACGACAAACACGACGTTGATTTCACCGTCGCGGACTTTGCTGATCAACTCAATCAGAGCATGCGGCAGACGTGCAACAATACCGGCAAAAATCAGCATTGAAATACCGTTGCCGATACCACGTGAAGTGATCTGGTCACCGAGCCATACGGTTATCATTGCACCAGTTGTTACAGTGAGCATTGCCAGCAGCTTGAATGCAAGATGGTTATCCATAGCGATTGCATTTGGAATACTATCTGCATACACCGTTACAGCGAGAGACTGAATCAGACATACGAAAACCGTACCGATTCTTGTCCAGGCTGCAACTTTGCGCTGACCGCCATCTTCCTGCGCAATGCGTTTGAGAGACGGGAAAATGATCAGCGCAAGCTGCATGATAATCTGTGTTGACACGTACGGCATAACACCGAGCATGAACACAGAAAAGTTGGAGAATGCACCACCGGCAAAGAAGTCCATATAACTGGCGAATGCGTTTTTGTTTTTTGATGCAAGATCAGTAAAATAAGCGAGCAGAACAGATGCATCAATTCCCGGGATTGTCAGCACACATCCCAGACGAAAAACTGCTAAGATTGCAAAAGTAAAGAGAACGCGGTCGCGAAGCTCTTTAATTTTGAACATATTTACAATCGGATTGTTTGCCATGTGTGTCTCCGCCGCCTACTTTTTTTCTTGAGCAGATTTGGCCGGTTTTGCAGATTTCTCTGCTTTTGCGGGTTTTTCTGCCTTTTCAGCTTTTGCCGGTTTTGCAGCAGGAACAGCTTTCGCTTTCGGTCCTTCTGCAGTCACCGAACCGCCGGCTTTTTCGAGTTTGGCTTTTGCAGAAGCAGAAACCTTGTCGACATTAACCGTCAGTTTTTTGGTCACATCGCCTGTTCCGAGAACTTTTACGAGCTCGTCGCCGGCTTTAATGAGACCTTTTGCAATAAGCGACTGTTTATCAACAGTTTCACCTGAAGCATATTTTGCTTCAAGATCACATACATTGACAACAGCGAATTCTTTCTTAAATGGATAATTTGAGAAACCACGGTGAGCAATGCGGCGGTAAAGCGGCATCTGGCCGCCTTCGAATCCGACGTACGGATTAGCTTTACCTGAGCGTGACTGCTGACCTTTCTGACCTTTACCAGCTGTTGTGCCGAGTCCGGATCCGGCGCCACGGCCGACACGTCTCGGGCCTCTGTTAGCACCCTGCGGTGCGTTCAAAATAAAATCAGCCATCAGTTTGACTCCTCAACTTTTACCAGATGAGCAACAGCAGCTGCCATTCCACGAATGTCAGGTGTATCCTCATGAACGACTGTAGAATTGATCTTTTTAAGACCAAGGCTGCGAACAGTAGCGACTTTTGCCGGTTTCTGTCCGATTGTACTCTTAATCAGAGTGATTTTAAGTTGTTTCGCCATGATCAACCCCACAAATCCTGCAGAGATTTACCTCTGTTTGCAGCAACTGCTTTAGCATCCATAAGATGTGCAATTGCGTCGAATGTTGCGCGGACAACGTTCACTGAGCTGCTTGAGCCGAGTGATTTTGAAATGACATCGGTTGCTCCGATCGCATCCATGATTGCGCGAACTGCGCCGCCGGCGATAATTCCGGTTCCCGGACAAGCCGGTTTAATCAGGATTGATGAGCTCTTATATTTACCAATCATTTCGTGCGGTAAAGTTCCGTTTTTAACCGGGACCATTACCAGATTTCTCTTTGCACGGTCAACACTCTTTCTGATTGCTTCGGAAACATCATTGGCTTTGCCAAATCCGTAGCCGACCCGACCTTTCTGGTCGCCGACAACTGTTAAAGCTGAGAAAGACATTCTGCGTCCGCCTTTTACGGTTTTTGCAGTGCGGTTCAGCTTAACCAGTTTTTCAACGAACTCTTTCTGTTCTTTTTCTTTATCGAACTTGTTCTGGTGTTCCATAGCCTCTCCTAGAATACGATCCCGGCTTTGCGGGTTGCGTCAGCAAGGGCTTTGATAACACCATGATACAGGTAACCGTTGCGGTCGAAGACTACTGTTGTAATCTTTTTATCCTGCAGGCGTTTTCCCAGAGCTTCACCGAGTTTTGTTGCACCGTCAATATTAGCTTTCAGTGCAGCAAAATCCTTTTCCATTGTGGAAATAGAAGCAAGGGTTTTACCCTCATCATCATTAATCACCTGTACGTACAGATTGCAGTTGCTGCGGGTCACCGTCATACGAGGACGATCTGCAGTGCCGTAAACTGACTTGCGGATGTGAATTTTCCGGTGCAGGCGTTTTCTGTCTTTGTCATTCAGTTTCTTGAACATTGTTCTATACCTTATTTAACGCCGGTTTTGCCGACTTTGCGTCTGATGACTTCAGTCTCGTAGCGGATACCCTTTCCTTTATAAGGTTCGGGCTTCCGGAGTCTGCGAAGCTGAGCACTGAATTCGCCAACCTGCTGTTTGTTGATGCCAGAAATAGTAACTTTACCCTGAGCATCAGCAGTAACCGTCAGACCATCAGGGATGATGGCAACGAAATCATTGGAATAACCAAGGTTCATTGTCAGCTGTTTGCCCTGAACTTCTGCACGGAAACCAACACCGGTGATAATCAGAGATTTTGTGAAACCGTTTGTGACTCCAAGAACCATATCATGGATAAGGTTGCGGTACAGTCCGTGGGCTGCATTCGCTTCTTTAGAATCATTTGTCGGTTTTACAAAAACCTCGTTTCCTTTTACTTCAACAGTTACGTTCTTGTTGAAATCCTGTTTCATTTCGCCTTTCGGACCTTTTACGGTTACGAGTGCCGGTGAAACAGATACTGTAACTCCCGCGGGAATAGCGACGGGAAGCTTTCCGATTTTAGACATGCTTTCCTCCTATTACCACACGGTGCAGACGAGCTCGCCGCCGACCATCTTTTCTGCTGCTTTTTTACCGGTTGTTACACCAGAAGAAGTAGAAACGATCAGCGTACCGTATCCGTTGTAGTCACGGGGCAGGTCTTTATAGCCAGAGTAAACACGGCGGCCATGTGTTGAAAGTTTTTCAATACCATGAATGACCGGGGCATTTTCCTCATCATATTTTAAGAATACACGGATGATGCTTTTTCCATCTTCCTGAACTTTTTTGAAGTTCTTGATGTATCCTTCGGTTTTCAGGATCTTCACGATTTCCAGCTTAAGCTTGGAAGTAGAAATATCTACTTTTTCGTGGCGGGCCTGAACCGCATTCCGAACCTTAGTAAGCATATCTGCTATTGGGTCTGATGCACTCATTGTTTTACTCCTACCACTACCAACTGGATTTTGTGATGCCCGGTAACAGGCCTTCACTAGCTAACTTGCGGAAGCAAAGACGACACATCTTAAACTTGCGCAGGTATCCACGAGGACGACCGCAAATCTGGCATCTGTTATACTGACGGGTGCTGTATTTTGGGGTGCGGTTCGCCTTGATAATCATTGATTTCTTAGCCATGAACTCCTCACTTACTTTCTGAAGGGCATTCCAAACTTGGTAAGCAGAGCACGAGCCTCAGCATCAGTGCGAGCACTTGTTACGATCGAGATGTTCATACCGGAAATCTTCGTGATTTTATCGAAGTCGATTTCCGGGAAAATGATCTGTTCTGTAATACCAAGAGAAAAATTGCCGTGACCATCAAAGCCAGTAGCTTTAATGCCGCCCGCGGAAATCCTTGACACGGGGCAGTGCAACATTGATAAGGCGATCCAGGAATTCATACATCATGGCGCCACGCAATGTTACCATTACGCCCACTTCATTGCCCTCACGAAGCTTGAAGTTAGCAATACTTTTTTTCGCCCTTGTTTTCACAGCATGCTGGCCAGTGATCTGAGTCAGGTCAGTAACTGCGGCATCAAGGAGTTTCTTGTTTGTGAGAGCTTCGCCAACGCCCATGCTGACTACTACTTTTTTAAGAGCAGGAACCTGCATCGGGGTCGTATAACCGAGTTCTTTGAAAAGAGCCGGGGCGATAGTGTCCTTATAGACTTTCTTAAGCCGGGGTACGTAATTATTCATTACAGTGTTTCTCCACACTTGCGGCAGACACGAACTTTCTTGTCGCCGTCAATCTTATAACCAATTTTTGTAGGACCGCATTTTTTGCATACGATCGCAACATTGGAAATGTGCAGCGGAGCTTCGATCTCGGCGATACCGCCCTGATCCTGCTGGCTGCGTTTCTTCATTGCCTTTTTGACAATGTTCACACCAGATACAATAACCGCATCTTTTTTAGCAATAATGCGAACAACCTGTCCGCGCTTGCCTTTATCTTTGCCTGCAATTACCTGTACCGTATCGTCCTTGCGGATCTTGAATTTCTTATCCATCTTCAAATCCCCTTACAGAACTTCCGGCGCCAGTGATACGATTTTCATGAAATCCATATCACGAAGCTCACGGGCAACAGGTCCGAAAATGCGTTTGCCTTTCGGGTTCT
>LAHS01016503.1_pt1 | contig 14442 bp, 13 predicted proteins | sample 329651 | NCBI WGS metagenome assembly LAHS01 (sample SAMN03275699, study PRJNA271635) | activated sludge metagenome | isolation source: sample C-1 Sludge from hydrolytic chamber (first chamber) of Anaerobic... | reverse complement strand
GATTCTTTAAAAATAGAAGGTCGAATGAAAGAGCCTGCGTATGTTGCTAATACTGTATCAAAATATCGCATGGCCTTAGATAATAAAATAACTGAAGAAGATAAAGAAAATCTGAACAAAACATTCAACAGAACATTTACTAAAGGATATTTGTTTCACGAAGATAAGAAAGATATTACAAACATCTTAAGACCTAATAACTTTGGTTATGAAATTGGAAAAATTAGCAAGATTGTTAAAGACATGTATGAAATAACACTTACACGTACTTTAAATCAAAACGATACAATCAGAATAAGTCATAACAATGAAGATGTTAATTTAACTGTTGTAAAACTGTACGATAAAGATGGCAATTTAATCAACAAAGCAGATGATGTCTGCTATATCAAAATCAAAGAAAAGATGTCTAAGGGTGATTTAGTATATATAACGAAGGATTATTTCTATTACAAAGAATTAGAATCATCACTGGAAAAAGAATTTAAGCGTTTCAACCTAAATCTTAGAGTGTATGCATTTCCAGATTCAAAGCTTATCATAGATGGGTCGGGCTTAGGTTTTAATTATTTATATGAAAGCGAGGAAATACTAGGCGAAGCAATTAATAATCCAACAACAAAAGAGCAGGTAATAAAGCAATTTTCAAGATTAAATGATACTATATTCGAACTTAGCAATGTAGATTTTGAGGAAAGCAATGTATTTATTCCAGCTAAACTGTTAAATGCAGCAAGAAGAGATATTGTACAGGGCTTATATGACTTAAAGCTTAACAGCCATAAGAAAAGAACCAAGGCTTTGAAAGCAAAAGAAAAAATAAGCTTTGCTCCTGAAAAACCATACCTTACGGCCTCTGTAACGACTAAGGAACAGTATGATGCTTGCGTGAGCTGTGGAATTAAGGAAATCTATTTTGAAAACATTATTAGAAGAAACCAGAACGATTATAAGGAAAAAGAAGGGCAGCTGCTAATCGGAGGATATGGCGGAATTTATCACTACAGAAAAACTAATCCTTTTGTTACGGACTATTCTCTAAATGTTGTTAATTCTGCCAGTTGCTATGAATTATATAGATTAGGTGCGAAACGAGTAACTTTATCTTATGAATTGAATAAGAGACAAATTGAAGATTTAATTAATGCCTATTATGAAGAAAATGACGGCTATCCTGCACTAGAAATGATTGTATATGGTAAGGCTCCTTTGATGTTTACAAAATATTGTCCGATGAAAAAAATGAATCAATGCGGTATTTGCAAAAGGTCGAGCTATGAGTTAAAAGATGAGCAAGGAACGTTCCCTATCATTTCTCATGATGATTGTACAACGACTATCCTTAATGGGAAGACACTTAATCTTTTAGATGAGCTACAAAGCATAAAAGGAATCGAGGCATTCAGATTAAACTTCACAGTTGAATCAAAAGAGCAGGTTGTGAAAACCATTAAGAAGGCCTTAAGCAAATTAAATGGCAGAGTGGATAAAGCTGTCTTTGATCAGGAAACAGACACAAGAGGACATTTTAATAAAGAGATTTTGTAGGGAAATTAAACCCTTAGAATGAAAATTCGAGGGATTTTTTCTTATAGTGAAGTGAATATGTAGGAAGTATAGTGTTTTTCACAATTATATTATTTAGAATTAAGATTAACTGAGTAAGAACAATAAGTTTCTTTATTGCATGTAATACAAATTAGGGAGCAAATGATAAATATAAAAAAGAGCAGGATGCTTTATCACTGCTCATAATGTATAAATTTGAATATTTATGTTTAAAAACTGTAATTTTCTTATAAATTTCATCAATACAAGATTTAAAGTAACTTAATTAGTTCTTCTAATTTTTTAGATAAAGTTTTCGCAAGCTCAAAATCAGTGTTTTTTAAAGCTAATGCTATTTCTGTTTCCACGGATTTTTTCTTTTGTTCAATTTCTAAATAGTCTTTATCAAAATGTTTGGCATAAATCATCTGTCTGAATTTTCGCATACTCATTTTTCTAATTGAATTATCTTCAATGATTAAAACATAATCCATGCAGTTTATTATAAAATTATAATCATGAGAAATCATTAAAATTGCACCGTTATAATTTTTGATGGCCTTCTCAAGTGCTATTTGTGAATAGGTGTCTAAATGACTTGTAGGTTCATCGAGAAGCAACATGCTCGCTTTAATAGCTGAAACTTTAGCCAATTGCAGTATATTTTTTTCTCCACCAGATAAAGATTCTATCTTTTGATTAATTAGTTTATCGTTAAAACAATAATTTGAAAGATATGATTTAATTTCTTGATAAGTCTCAAATCCTACATCTGCAAAATCTTCAAGTATTGTATTGCTTTCGTTTAGTATTTCTCCTTGATTTTGAGATAAATAAGCAACTTTAACATCACCATTTATTTCAATGGAATCATGATCATTTTTATATATGTCTTTCAATAAAGTTGTTTTTCCTGTACCGTTTGGACCAATAAGAGCTACTTTATCAGTAGATTTAATCTCAAAATTAACATTTTCTAAAAGTATTTCATCAAAGGCAACACTATAATCATTAACTTTTAAAACAATGGTTTCTTCGATTTTATTATCAGCAGCTAAACGGATATCTGGCTGTTTAATATCTACGAATGGCGTTTTAATCCTTCGTTCCATTAATCTTTGCTGAATTTTAACTCTAGCTTTCAAGGCTCTTCCTTTGGATGCATCAGAAAGTTCAGTTGCAATAAATCTTAATTTATTGATTAAAATCTCGTTTCTCTTGATTTCTTCATCATCAGCAGCAGCAAGCTCTTGTAACTCAATTTTAGTTTGCAGTAATGAGAAGTTATAATCAATATATGTTCCATCGAATTCCTGGAGTTCCATGTTTTCAAGGTGTAAAATTTTATTAAAACAATGATTCAATAGATATCTGTTGTGAGTAATAACTAAAATTGTTTCTTTGTGAGAATTAATTAGGTTTTTAAGCGAATTAATATTTTCAAAGTCTAAAAACACATCTGGTTCATCCATAATTATTAAGTCAGGACGATTAAGCATTTCCTTAATAACCTGAACAAGTTTAAATTCGCCGCCACTAAGCTCAGATATCATTAGATCCTTATGATTACTTAAGTCTGCAAGATTTAGTTTTTTATTAATGTTGCTTTCAAATTCATCTCCATTAATTGCATCAAATGCGTCTTGTGCTTGCTGGTACTTTTCCAGCAAAGTATCTATATCCGAAGATGTTCCCATTTCAGCACAAATGGATGTTATTTCATTTTGCAGCTTAATAAATTTTTCGCCTATATATTCAAAAACAGTAGTTTCTTTTGGTTTGTCCAGTTGTGAGAACTGACTTACATACCCAATCCTACAATTTGGGTCTATTTCTAACTTACCATCAAACATATATTTCTCTGGATCCATAATTATATTTATCAGTGTGCTTTTTCCACTTCCACTTGTGCCTATAAAAGCGCAATGCTGACCATCTTCTAATGTAAATGAAATCTTATTATATAGATTTTTTTGTGGAAATGAGTAGGACAAGTTTTCAACTTTTATCATATTATTACCTTTCTTTATCACCTAAAAAAGAGCTTATAAAACTAAGTTCTTCAATATATAATCCTTCCAATTGCAATTTTGTAATTCATTATAATGCAGTTATGATGTTTTTTTGTTTACCTCGGGTAGCATAACATTTTTAATGACTAAATTCAATCATTTCATTTTAAAACTTTTCAGAAATGTATATGGGTTATATCGTATTATCCGAGTGACTAAAGCTTCTTTTATTTGATGATAATATGATGGATTATACCCCATGCGTCTAAAGAGAATAAAAAGATTATGGTTGCTGCCTATTGTCGCGTCAGTACATCTAAACCAGCTCAGTTGCATAGTTCGGATACCCAGATAGAAGCTTGAAGGGTGGATACAGAATGTTCTAGGTGGGGTCGTTTGCAAGGATGGAGGTTATGATGAAAACATAATCAGGAATGAAATTGATAAAATTCAGGTTTTGACACTTTTATTGTGATTTGATTGAAAGAGAAAAAATTATTTCTAAATAATTGAGTTTGTGGTATCTTATAAATAAGAATGCAGTTAATAACTTCTATAAATATTGATACTTGGCAGGTCAAAACAAAGGCTGTGTACCTCCCGATATTGCTGGTTATGTAATGTCAACCGATATTGTTAGAGAGGCAATTAGGAAGGCGAAAAATAAGGCGACCGATAAGGACTGGCAACAGTTCATTGCCATCCTTGAAAATAAATGATTTTGATAGGGAGGTAGCAAAATGGCTGGTAAGTTTGAATGGCACAAGTTTTCAGAAGTAAATCTTGGGGATCCTTTTTTTGATTCTCTAAAAGCAGATTATGTAGAATTTCCAGAATGGTTCAAAAAGAAAAGTGATGCGGGTGAATATACTCTTGTTTTCCATGATGAACAGGGTGTTGGAGCATTTGTTTATTTAAAAAGGGAAAACGAAGTGATAGAACTGATGGACAAAACTTTACCAGCAATACCTCGTGTTAAGATTGGCACACTTCGATTAGCTGAACGTTTTAGGGGAATGAGGCTTGGAGAGGGTGCTATTGGTGTTTCACTATGGAAATGGAAAGATGATAAAGCGGAAGAAATATATGTGACTGTCTTCGAAAAACACACAGAGCTAATTAATCTCTTCGAGAGATTCGGATTTAAATGTGTAGGAATGAACAGTCGAGGTGAGTGCATATATTTAAAAAGCCGAAAGAAGATAGATTACTCAGATCCATATAAAGCATTTCCGTTTATTAACCCGGGCTTTTCGAAGGCAGGGCTGATTCCGATTTTTGAGAGATTTCACGATAGGCTCTTCCCGTATTCAGAGCTGAAAATTAAAAGGCGTGAGATTGAAGAAGAAACTGCTGGAAATGGTATCACAAAAGTGTACATTGGAACACCTTATACTGCTATGCATTATGAAGTAGGAGAACCAGTGGGCATTTACCGTATTTATGAAGGTGACACAGGAAAAACTTATAAATCCGCTGTAACTTCTTATTGCACAATAACTAAAATGGATGTTATAAAGAATAATGGTAGAGCAACAATGAGTCTTTCTGATTTTATTAAAAATGCTGGTAATAAAACAGCCTTTTCTCCGGAAGAATTGACAAGTATATACAATCAGAACAATGTGGTTATGCTTGAATTAGTATACAATGGTTTCTTTGGGAAAGGGCATAATGTGATACATAAAAATTTAAAAGAACAGGGATTGTTTGATGCTCATCCCTACAATTTAGATTATACAAAAGATCAGTTTATAAAACTATTAGGAATGGGTGATGTAGATGTGCAAAATGTTATTATCGATTAATCCGGAACATGTAGAAAATATTTTAAACGGGAACAAACAATTTGAATTTAGAAAGGTACGCTGCCGTCCAGAGGTTGATAAAATAATTATATATGCAACTTCTCCTGTTATGAAGGTTGTCGGCGAAGCTGATGTTATTGATGTTATTGTTGACTTTCCAGAACAGGTATGGGAAATGACCTCGGAATTTGCAGGAATTTCAAAGCAGTTTTATGATAAGTATTATCAGAACAAAGAGGTCGCAGTAGCATATCGATTAGGTGATGTAAGGAAGTATAAAAAGCCGCTTACACTGGCTGATTTTGGCATTAATTTTGCTCCACAATCATTTGTATATGTTTAACGAAAAAAAGCAGGGTGAGAAATTGTATCTCTATCCTGCTTGTATAATGCAAATATTACTACTTATACTCAGTGTGACATCATGCCAACATTCATTAGGAAACCTCCAATAGCAGAAACAAAGAATCCAGAAAAGGAGATTGATAACTTATTAGAGGAAAAGCAAGGGGTTATTGTAGATGGAGAACTAAGATTCTATGATGGAGAATTAGCTGATGTTTCTGAAAAATAGCTAAGACTAAAATCCTCAGCGCGCTGAGGGTTTTATTGTTGGTAGCTTTTATCTTTACTAAATTAGATATCGAGAAATGAGAGTTGTCATGTTATAATTAATATAGTTATTTAAAAAAATAAAAGTTGAGTGTCAAAATTATTGAAAATATACCTTGACACCAAGGGGGTACCAGACCCTATGGTCATCATTATCACAGCCACAAGTCATGTTGAAACGGTAGTACTTCTCTAAAGGCAGAAAAAACAAGATATATTAGGGTGATTGTATGATATAGAGATTATAGGGATAGCTGCTGTATAGAAGTATTAAAGGATTAATAGCATGATGTTCCATAACAAGAACAGAGGTAACGAAAATAGGACTACCATGATAGAGCCTAAAGATTCTTGTTTGATAGTGGAAAGTTAGAACAATCCGCAAGGGGTGTTTATGTTTTACCAGAAAAATCGGATGATGAGATGTACAATTTGCAGGTATAGACTTAACGTGGAATATTTTCAGGTGAAACAGCTCTATTTTTAAATGATTTAACTGATAGGACACTCAATAGAAAGAGAGCTTTTTAAACCCGAATTTGAATTATTAAATAATTAATGGAAAGGAGCAGAAGATGAAAAACAATATGAGTTCAATAAAAAACAACATTACTCCAGTGTGTCTTCATTTAGAATTGAGAGATGATTACTTATCAGATTATCAGAAAAGAATGATAAGAAGATATGGCGAATCTACAAGTGGGGAATCTATAAATAGAGATATTCTTATACCTTCAGATATGCCATTGCATAATCTTCATTATGCAATTCAAAGACTATTTGGGTGGCAAAACTCACACTTGCGTAGTTTTTATTTACCAGAGGATATATACAATAAATTGACAGGTGGCACGGTTAAGGGATGGACTGATTTAGTAGGGATACTATTCCAGCCACCATCAGAAGCAGAAGATGATATTTTCTGGGATGATGATTACGAGAAAGGAAGTTTCCACACATGGTTAAAGAAGAAATACACAGGTCCTTATATATATAAAGGAACTATGGAGTATCCGGAAATAGCAAGACAGGACATACAGAAATTATTGGAATACTATAAAATGGTAGAAGTTAGAGAATCATTTAGTGATTACTATGAAAGACAAAAACAAGACAAGGATGCCCAAATAAGGATAATTGGAAGACTACCGTTAATTGAGCTGACACTTGAAGAGATGAATTCATCCATTATCATAGAGGGTGGTTCTGAAAGCTTGTTGGAAGGATTAGAAGTAAATAAAGTTATTGCAGCCCAAGATGAAGACATTGTTCCTAAAGAGCTTTTCCCTGTAACTAGGGAACTCATTTATAATTATGACTTTGGAGATAATTGGAAAGTCAGAATAACTAAGTACAATGATTGTGAACATCTACTAAATCATAACATTATTGACAAATACGAGCTTAATGAGGCGGAAGATACTGTATTGCAAAAGCATAAGCCAGTCTGTATTAATAAAGATGGTATATCTGTACTTGATGATGTTGGCGGATTAAGTGGATTTGCTGATTTTTTGGGCATTATTTATGAAGGAGAAGATAAAGAAGAAAGAGATAACCTTCGTTGGTGGGCACGGAATCTTGGCTGGAGTAATAGAAAGGTTTCTAATAAAAAGATGTTGTAGTTATGAATTGGATATAAGGATATTTATTTGAACCCAATAGTAAAAGGAGGTGACGGAATGAGATTGGTTTTAATTAATAGCAATATAAAAAATAACGAGCATTCGATCTCTGTTTTTGATAGATAAATTTCTAACAGTGGATAACTGTATATTGTTGATGGCATATAGTGTTAGAAATTATTTATCCTATAGAGAAAGGATGTTATCGAATGAATAATAATGTAGTTACAAGATTATCTTCATCAGGAATAAGCAAAGCAGTAGGAAATTATACTCATATAACAAAAATAAAGCCTAATTCAACGTTTTATACATTTTCAGGACAAATTGGAGCAGATTTAGATGGAAATATTCCTGAAGGGTTTAATCAACAAGTAGAGAAAACATTTATAAATATATCAAATCTACTTACGAGTGTAGATTTGGAGCCGGATAATGTTATAAAGGTAAATATATGGTCAAAAGAAGAAATTGATTGGGAGTATTTCGATAAGATATATGGTGATTTTTTCGGTGAAATCCCTCCTTCTATGACAATTGCTTATGTAAATGCTTTAGGCTTGGAAGCAATAAAAGTAGAAATAGAAATATGGGCTGCGGGATAATGAAGAAGTACACCTTATAAAAAGGACAAATAATTGGAGGGAAAAAGATTGCATGAAATGACGGTGAAAAATAAGAATGCACAATTAATTAAGGTTATAAAGGAAAGAAATCCAAGAAGTTTATATGAGCACCAAGTGGAGGCTATGGCTGAACTTAACAAAATTAATAAAAAGGAAACATTTCATTCCTTATTAGTATTGCCAACCGGTGGAGGGAAAACACTTACTGCAGCGTATTGGTTACTTAAAAATGCAATCGATAAAAGAAAGAAAGTTTTATGGATTGCACATAGACATCTTCTTTTAGAACAGGCAGCGGAATCCTTTGTTAAAAACTGTTATTCTGATGTAATGATACAAGAAACGGAATTCATATACAGAATTATATCTGGTATGCATGACAAGCCAATACATATAAAATCAGAAGATGATATTTTAATAGTAAGTAAAGATAGTATCATCAAAAACCTTGATATTTTAGGAAAATGGCTTAAAAATCAAGAGGTGTATTTAATTATTGATGAGGCACATCATGCTACAGCTAAGTCATATAGAAGAATTATTGATTATGTTGAGGAAATGGCGGGCAATGTAAAATTATTAGGATTAACTGCTACACCGTTTAGAACTTCAGAAAAAGAAAAAGGACTACTTGGTAAGATATTTACTGATGACATAGTATATAAGGTTGATTTGATAGCATTAATGAAAAAGGGAATTCTTTCAACACCTATACCTGAAAACTGTGAAACAAATATTTCCATAGGGGATTCTTTGGGATTAAAGGCACTTAAAAGCATTGAAGACTTAGATATTATTCCAGAAGATATCGCTGAAGTAATTGCGAATAATGGTAATAGAAATAAAGTAATTGTACAACGATATTTTGATAACTATAAAACATACGGACAAACTTTAGTTTTTGCACTCAACAGAACTCATGCATTTGTTTTAAAGACTTTATTTGAGAAATATGGGAAAAAATATGGAATTAAGGCAGGAGTTATTGTTTCAGGAACACAAGCTGAATTTATCGGAATAGAAATTTCTAATGAAGTAAATACAAGGGAAATTGAAGCATATAGAAATGGTGAAATACAAGTTTTAATTAATGTAAACATTCTTACAGAGGGAACAGATTTACCCAAAACACAAACTGTATTTTTAACACGCCCTACTGTTTCCGCTGTGTTAATGACACAGATGATGGGTAGAGCCTTAAGGGGCGAAAAAGCTGGAGGAACAGCAAAGGCATATATTGTTAGTTTTATAGATGATTGGAATAATAAAATAGCTTGGGTAAATCCAGAATCATTACTTAACGAGGGCGAATTTGTTGATTCTGAAATTAATAATAAAAAGCGTAATCTAAGGATTATTTCAATATCTAAAATTGAGGAATTTGCACGTTTAATTGATGAAACTATTGATACACGAATATTAGAAAGCATAGATTTTATAAAAAGAGTTCCTATAGGAATGTATGTGTTTACTTTTATTGACGATAATGATTTGGAAAGAAATCATCAAATATTAGTTTATGATAGTACAAAAAGTGCATACGAAGAACTTATTACATCATTGGCAACCATCTTTGATGAATATGAAATTGAAGAAGAAAAAATTGCACCAGAACTTTTGAATGAATTATGTCAGGTTTGTAAATCTACTTATTTTTATGATGACATGATACCACCATATAGTAGCAAAGACATAGAATATCTTCTTAAATTTTTTGCTCAAAAAGATGCTGAACCGCTGTTTGTACCTATTGATGAATTGGATAGAAAAAAGGTAGATTTATCAATTGTTGCAAAAAAAATTGTGGAAAAAGATATGCGTCGAAAAGAGCAAGAAGAATACATTAATAGCCTATGGGATGACGAAAATGGACTGATAAGAATATACTTTGGAAATAAATATTTTTTCAAGAGACAGTTGGAAACCGAAATTGATAAAATTTTCAATCCAGAAGAATATTATACTACAGCTGTTAATGCCACACCTATTGACCGCCCTATTAAAGAGCTATCACTATATGAGATAGAAAAGGAATGTCCAGAGTATTCGCGCAAGTTGAAGGAGTATGTATATTCAAATTCTATAAATTCTGACGGGTATTACTGCTGTGCAAAATGTGGAAAAAAATCTGAAATAAAGGCATTGTTTCAAATTGATCATATTGTACCAATGTCAAAAGGAGGACTTTCAGTTATTGAAAACTTGCAGCTACTATGCAGAATATGTAATCTAAAAAAGGGTGATAAGCAATGAAATATCTTTATACCCCTTTTGATGTGGCTGTTTATTTAAGTTCAGCAAATCTTACGATATCAGAAGAGCAATCAATTTTAATGTCGTTATGGGAACAACGAGATACTTTGATATGTTACCAATATAGAAAAGAGAAAAGGCAGTTTTTAAATTCAGTTAAACATGAATTGCATAGCTTGGAAGGACTTTTGGATTGTGCGGATGAACTCAATTTAATTTTACGGGAAATGGGCAGTAAGTTCAGTTTAGGTGAAACAAGTTATGAACAAGGTGTAATTGAGAGTTATTTTAAAATAATCAAACTGAGGTTGACATATACACCTGGAACAGATTTTTGTAAAATTAAACTAAGGAGTTTAATAGGAAGGTTTGGATACAAAAGACGAACTGAGGCTTTAGTTGAATGCATAAATAGAACCTTAAAATCACTTGGATTAAGAGCGTTTTTGCGAGGCTGGGAACCTTGTGGCATTGGAAGTGTTTCATTAGATGACGTAATAATTATACGTCTAAGATAAGTCTTTATATGAATACACTTTTTTGACATGAAGCTATCGATTTTTAAATAATTATTAGATAAATGTTTATATAATTGGCTTGGATTTGGTTTAAGTATCATTTGTTTCCGTCTACCATTAGTGCAAAAAGTGCCGTGGATATGTTTCCGAGAACCGACAGGTATAAAAATATCAAAGCTGTCTGCTTACCACACGACGAGACGATTGTATTAATGTCAAGGGTTGAGAAGTGAGTGTACAAAAGAGCTTGAAATAAAGGCTTTTCAGCATATATGGTTTAAAAATCACTGCCCTAAAATCGTGAAATTTTCGCTTCGAAGAAACAAGTCAAAACAAGCGTTTTTCCTTGTGACAGAGCAATTTAGATGTCATAGTCTGGCGTGTGGTCAGGCTAGATGTCAGGTATTTGTGAGTGGTCAATTTAGATGTTATTTGGAATTTTTGAGATTGACAGAGCAGGTTGGCTGGCAAGTATTTTAACCCACATTTTATAAGGCTTTGTAAGACCAAAATGCACTAAAAAGTAAATTAGACCACTTATCATTCGCGAGAATTTAATATAGTGTTGTGAGGTGTGTTATGTTATTAAGAACTCAAATAACACTTACACGTGATTCTGTGTGTATGGGTGATGATGTTGAAGATCATACAAAAATTATTGATATTGTTCCGCAACGCAATGCGCATGAGACCATTATGAATATAGCAAAAAATTATTTGCCTAATGTCATGGGATATGGACATACTTGGGACTGCTATCTTGATGGCGCCAAGATCGCAGTTATAAACGGAAACTGTAATAAAATCATGTCAACTGCTGTTCGCCCATCATTTAAAGATGGATGCGATCTTTACTTCAAATATCATTCGGCAGCTTATTAAGATATTTTAAGGTGATGCAATGTCGGACGAAACTCCAAAATTAAAAATAACAATGATTCCAATTTCGGTATGTTTTAAGTCGAGAAAACTATAATGAAAATGAGAATTTAAGCATATATGAAGCAGGCAATTTTGAATTTAATTACATAGCACGAAGGGGAGAATCAAAATGGAAAATTGGTTTACACTTGATCAATTTGATACAGATACTCATATTATCAGCGAATACTGCCATTGGGAGGAGACGCACTGCTATCTGCTTGAAGGTGAAGAACGGTGCTTGCTCATCGACACAGGTCTTGGCATCTGCAATATTTCCGATGAAGTGAAAAAGCTGACGGACAAGCCGGTAATTGCTGCGGCGACACATATCCATTGGGATCATATCGGCGGACACAAATACTATCCGGATTTCTACGCACATGAAGCAGAACTAAACTGGCTGAACGGTGGGTTTCCGCTGACAATGGATACTATCCGCGGTATGGTTATAGACCGTTGCGATTTACCGGAAGGTTATGACGTTAACGCCTATAAGCTCTTTCAGGGAATACCAACGCGGGTACTACATGACGGCGACACCGTCGATTTGGGTGGGCGCGTAATCACTGCACTGCATACACCGGGACATTCGCCGGGGCATCTATGTTTTTGGGAACTGCAACGAGGATACTTATTTACCGGCGATCTTGTTTACAAGGACACGCTGTTTGCATGCTACCCTTCCACCGACCCGCAGGCATATCTCACTTCGCTTGAAAAAATTGCGATACTACCTGTGAAAAAAGTATTTCCGGCTCATCACAGTCTGGACATTCAGCCGGAGATTCTGACCCGTATGCGAGACGCTTTTTTTCAGTTGAAAGACGTTGGCAACCTACATCATGGCAGCGGTACCTTTGATTACGGCGACTGGGCTGTCTGGCTGTGATGATATTAATTCCAATTTGAAGTAATAAATAGTAATTTGACAGTTAGTTAATTTGTAAAATATTTGGAGGTGTCTAATGTTTAGATTAGGCATAATTGAGGAGAGTTTAAAGAACAATAAAATCTTAAATAATATAAAGCAATATCTTTTTTCCCAAAGAATTGAGAATGTACCGGAAGATGAATATCCAGTATGGCATACAAATGAATATCATGTACCAGATGATAAATTAGAAGATTTATTAGAAAATTTAAAGAATGAAGTGAAGGAAACATGGTATATTCATGCTTTTAATGATAAAGAGTTATTTGTTGTGTTAAAAGGCAGATATTTTATACTTCCATTAAATCGAGATGATTCATGGAATGATATGATTGATTATGGTATAAAGGAAGCAAAGGTCGAACGTCATTTTTTAGAAAATATACCACTGCATGTTTAATAAAACAATTCCAAATTTATCGACCGTATCTACCAAACGAGCAAAATTGGTCAACTGTATCTACCGAACAGGTAAAAACGGTGGACTATATCTACCGAACTTAAAGGTTGAAAATGCACGATTGTTGTAATTGAAAAAAATTTACGTTTAATGTTTACAGAGTACAAAAGTGAGATAAGATAATTAGTTTTGTGACAGGTGAATTTTCAAACTATGTATTTGGTATTTACCTCAAAAGAAATACAAGTTAATGATATTCTTGTTAGAAAAATCGAAGCAGGGATAATTATTAAGGTCAGGTGGAAAATATGTGTGATAACTGTAACGATATTATTCTAAGAGATTCTTTTTATAATCCAAAACAATACTTAAATTGCTTAGAATATATTCAAGAATTACTGAATACAGGCGATTTTGTTTTAGTAGAGAAATCATGCGACTTAGATAAGGTGCAAGATGAAAAAGGCTGCTGGATTGATGACATAATTGGTCATGTAATTAGATGCAAAAAATGTGGAAAACATTTTACTTGTTCTATAGATACCTATCATGGACGAGGAAGTTTTAGAAAAGGTAGATAATTGGGTATAACTGTATAATATATAAGGAGTTTTTATGATTTTAGACGGAGCTGAAGTAATTGCTATTTCGAAAAAAGATAATTTTGGTGTCATAAAGTACACTGCTAACTCTATAAAACCAATACCTGTAGAATATCTTGCAATAAGTAAATATGAGAACGATAAGGCGATTTATCTATTTCTGTGTAATGATAATATGGAAGTAGAACAAGATAGTATTTTTGATTCGATTGAAGATGCTAAGAAATGTGCTGCAGAAATAAACAAGAATGTAATATGGGAAAGTGGTATTATATATATCAATTTTAGTGATGTTGATTATCAAGGCGGAAGGGTAAATTTAACTGAGCGTTTTGGTGAAGATATGCTTGAAGTATTTTATCTTAGCGGATATACGATTGATGTTGGATATATAGAGTGTATAAATTCATTTGTAATTACTGTAGTAAAAAATAACGATTGGACCAATATTATAAAAGAAATTAAAGCTAAATCAGATTTAGAATTAAAAAGAAAATTAAAAGAAACAATAAAATGGACTGTTGCACAAGAAAAGTAACATTGCAGAAATAAACAACCTAATAAAATTAATAAAAATAAAAAA
>LAHS01002292.1_pt1 | contig 14457 bp, 7 predicted proteins | sample 329651 | NCBI WGS metagenome assembly LAHS01 (sample SAMN03275699, study PRJNA271635) | activated sludge metagenome | isolation source: sample C-1 Sludge from hydrolytic chamber (first chamber) of Anaerobic... | reverse complement strand
ATGATGTATTGATTCCTCGTCCAGAGACAGAAGAACTGTGTGCTAATATTCTTTCCCGCATGGATCAGTACTTTCCAGAGGCAGAGAAGATTGAATGCACGGATGTAGGAACAGGATCTGGTGCGATTGCTATTGTACTGGCCAAGGAAGAACCAAAGGTCCATATGACAGCGACAGATATCAGTGAAGAAGCATTGGTGACAGCACGCAAGAATGCCGAGATCAATGAAGCAGAAATACAGTTCACTGCTGGTGATATGTTGAAACCGTTAATGGAAAGCGGCAGAAAGTTAGATGTCTTAGTTTCTAATCCGCCATACATTCCACAGGAAGAAAAGATGGAGAAGTCTGTTGTAGACTATGAACCGCACGTCGCCTTATTCGGCGGCAGTGACGGTCTGAAGTTCTACCGCATGATCTTTCAGGACTGCAAGAAAGTATTAAAAGAGAAAGCATTCATGGCATTTGAAATGGGCTGGGATCAAAGAGAACGCATGTCCGCACTCATTGAAGAAATGCTGCCGGATGCCAGATATGAAATCATCAAAGATATGAACGGTAAAGACCGTATGCTGTTTGTTTACATTAACTTATAGAGAATAAGAGACATAGTATTTCATAAGAGAGTATTATGTCTTTTTTTGTGAAAATTGTTAACAGATAAATATAATAATGATAATATATTGAAGAATTAAAACATGTTTGGGGGGAATCACATGAAAATAACGAACTTGATGTTAGCTGCATTCGTCACATTTGGAGGAACCTGCGTGTCCACATCTGCAAATGCAGAACTTTTTGCTGTTCATGCAGAAGCAGCAGCTCCAACAGCAACACCAGTATCTACTAGTACACCGGCAGCAACCACTACGCCGGCATCCACAAGTACACCAGTATCTACAAGTACACCAGCACCAACTGCTACTGCATCAGCATCTGCAGCACCTACTGCTACTGCTGCTCCTGAAGCCACTGCCACACCAACTGCTGCTCCTACAGAACAGCCGTCTGTGAAGGTCGCAACAACAGGTACAGAAGGCAAGAGTGATACAGCAGCACCATCTCCATCGCAGCCACAGTCTGTTGTGGATATGTATCGTTTATATAATCCGTATACAGGAGAACATTTCTATACAAGCAGTGCAGATGAAAAAGATTATTTATATTCCATCGGCTGGGGATATGAAGGCGTAGGATGGCAGGCACCTGTTACATCTGATGCACCAGTCTATCGTTTATATAACTCTGTCGGAAGTGAACATCACTATACAGGCAGTGCTTCCGAAAGAGATACACTGATCAATGATGGATGGAACTATGAAGGAATTTCCTGGTATTCTGAAACAGCCAATACTTCGTATCCTGTCTATCGTCAATATGATCCAAATGAATTCTCATGCAATCATAACTTCTCTGAAGGTGCAGGTGAAAGAGATCATCTGGTCTCTCTTGGCTGGCATGATGAAGGTGTTGCATGGTATGCCGCAACAGATTATGTCAATCAGCTGGCAGAAGCACAGTACAAGATCCAGCCTAGATTAGTAGAAAATCATGACGTTGTCATTCCGCCATATTACAGTCAGCTTGATGGCAGATGGAGTGCAAATGATTACGGTGGATATTCTTTAGGCCGTACAGGATGCGGTGTAACTGCATTAGCTATGATCATCTCCGCAAGAATCGGCAGAGAAGTACTGCCAAATGAAATGGGAGATTATCTCTACGCTGCCGGTGTATACAACAATGGCAAGGCAAGCTTAGGATATATCGGTACAAATGGTTCTACCAACATGGCAGCAGGTGAACACTATGGTGTCCCAGTGACATGTGTCTATACATTGGATGATTTAGACAGAGCACTGCGTCATGGCTATTTAGTATGCTTTGAAGTAGGCGCAGACAACAGTGATACCTACTGTCCAAGAGGATGCACACATAGTATTGTTCTCTATGGTTATGGCGATAGTGGATTAACAAATGTACTGGATCCATTAGGCGGACGCTGCAATGGTGTTCACAGTATCGCTGATATCTGGAACAATCATACAAATGATCCAACGGACTTAGATCTTGGTGCGCCTGGATTTGCATTCTAAAAAATACTCATAAAGAGAAACTGAATCTTGGTTTCTCTTTATTGATTTATAAGGATTATCATCTAGAATATACACAAAGGAAAATAAGAATGAAAATAAGAGCCCTGATTACGACATGTATGGCATTGACTGTCATTGGAAGTTCCTCATTGACAGTGATGGCAGAAGATACTTCATTGGAACAGCTCAATGCCGCAAAGCAGAAAGTCGCAGATCTGCAGAGTGAAAGAGCTGCTTTTGGCAATGAGATCACAGCCTACGACTTTATTAAATGGCATGCTGAGACAAACAATGATACAGAGACAACGGCATACATTCAGAATACATACAATGATGTTAAAGATATCACGTCAGATGAAAGCTTAGATGATCTGTCAGCGAGTATTCAATATGTCATTGATACAAATACATTACGAAAAGCAGGTACTTTAGAAGCCTATCAGATCTCTGATGAACTGATGTTGAAAGCAGACAGTGAACTGCAGACAACAACAGCTTCGGCATCCTCGGATCTTCAGTACTTTACAGAAGCAGTTCCTGCACAGTCACGTACTGTATTATCAAAAGAATTATCCTTGGTGGATACAAAATCAATTGGTATTGCCGAGAAGAGTGATCATACAGTCTTTGAAATGATCTTAGGTACAACAAAGACCAGTTATGATGCATCTTCATATCAGGACAGTTTAAAATTATTTGTACAGAAATATATTACGGATTATCAAACTGCAGTAACAGCATTAGATACTGCACAGAAAAACTATGATGCTTCTCAGGCAACGGCAGCACCAACGGCAGAATCCACAAGTGCATCTGAAAACATGCTGACAGCATCCTCCACACCAGCAGCTACAGCTACAGCTGCAGCGACAGCCTCTGCAGATACTGCAACACCAGCCGCAACCGCAGCATCCACAGAGAGTGCAGTAGTTGTGCAGTCTGTCGGTACATCGACACCAAAACAGAGAATGGTGAAATACATGTATCGTTTATATAATCCAAACAGTGGGGAACACTTCTATACTTCCAATGCATCAGAAAGAAATCATCTGGTAGATGTTGGCTGGAACTATGAAGGTATTGGCTGGAAATCACCGACTACTTCCTCTACACCAGTCTTCCGTATGTACAATTCCGTTGCAGGAGAACATCACTATACGACCAGTACGGACGAACGTGATTATCTTGTACAGAATGGCTGGAGTTATGAAGGAATTGGCTGGTATTCCGATGATGAGAAAACATATCCTGTCTATCGTGAATACAATCCAAATCAATATGCATGCAATCACAACTATTCACCAAGTGCTGAAGAAAGAGATTATCTTGTTTCTCTAGGCTGGCAGGATGAAGGCATTTGCTGGTATGGTGCAGAAGGTGTTGATTATATTGATGGCATAGATATCAGTGAACATAACGGTGATATTGATCTGACAAACTATCGTGATGGATTTGTCATCATCCGTGTTGGCTACAGTGATACAGAAGATGCAAAGTTCACAAGAAATGTAGCAGAGTGTGAAAGACTTGGGATTCCTTACGGTGTTTATTTATACAGCTATGCCATGAATGCAAGTGAAGCATTAGAGGAAGCGAAGTTTGTACTCAGTGAGATCAAGGACTGCAAGCTTTCTGTTGGTGTATGGTTTGATATGGAAGATGCGGATGGATACAAATCAAGACACAACTTTACTTTCACGGCAGACAATGTCAACAGTATCTGCAAGACATTCTGTTCGGCGATACGAGCAGCTGGATATCACGTTGGCATCTACGCATCCAAGACATGGTGGGATTCTTACATTACTGACTGCGGTGCATATGATAAGTGGCTGGCATGGTGGGGAATGAATGATGGTTCCTTTACAGATCATTCTGATTCCGGTGCACAGCTGCATCAGTATACCAGTGCATTAACAGATCCAGTGAGTGGAAAGAATGTGGATCATAATAAAATGTATGTTGATCCATCCTATTTCTTGAATTGATAACAGGAAGAAATCTTCTTCCTGTTTTTTTTCTTGGATAACCACGCATACAATTATTTTTGTACTATAATTAATCCATGAAAAAATTTATAAACATAGTATTAGCAGCGATTATTTCAATTTTATGCATCAATGCCTACATTCCGGTACAGGCAGAAGGAACAGCAGCCGCATTGTATTTCTCGGCCGTGGATCCTACCGGATATACAACAATCAAGTCATATCTTGCAAACAATATCTATTACATGTTTCTGACAGATAACTTTGATCTGACAAAACTGACACTGACATGCAATGGCGATACCATTACAACATGCACAGATGCCGCAGGTACTGCCGTGGGTACGGTTGATACCGAGACAAAGACAACGGTCAGCGGTACATTTAAAACAAATGAAACATACACTATCACCGGTGCATTAGGAAAATATGATGTCGTGATCAAGCAGTCAACGATTCCAAGTCTCGGCATCAACCTGCCGAAGAATACACTCGATGATGTACATGCGGACAAAGATGCGAAATTCACGGCGAAGACCACATTGACCACAAGTGATCCAAGTGAAAATATTTATAACGCAAAAGGAAAAATCAAAGGAAGAGGAAATTCTTCCTGGGAGTGGTATGACAAGAAGGGATATCAGCTGAGCTTTGACAATGATACATCCGTTCTTGGCATGGCAGCCGCAAAGAAATGGGTGCTGCTGCCGAATGCATCCGATGCATCCATGATGACAAATAAACTGGCATTTGATCTGTCCAAGAATCTGGATCTTCCTTATTCTACCGAAGGAGAATATGCCGATGTATGGGTCAATGGCGAATACCGCGGGACCTATCTGATTGCGGATAAGATTGAAGTTGGTGAGAACCGTGTCAATATCGGTGAGGATGATGTCATCGCCGAAATGGACAATGCGTTCTATGCCGAAGAACCAGTAATGTTCCAGGATCTGTTCGGCAATCACTTTGTCTTAAAAGATTTTGCATCCGGAGATGCATCTGATGCGGATGGTGTGGAAAGATTCCGTCTGTTCCAATTAAAGATGAATGATCTCGATGAGAACCTGCCGAATACAGACTGGCTGGAAGTGACCAGCAGACTGGATGTGGATTCGATGGCAAAGGTCTATCTCGTCAATGAATATTTCTCCAACAATGAGTACGCCACAACAAGTTCTTACTGGTTCAGTAAAGGCATCATCTATGCCGGACCAGTCTGGGACTTTGATACATGCACGTATGCTGAAGGACAGCCGAACGGCTACTGGAACTACATGGGCCCAGTCCTGAAGCAGCTGATGTTAAGATCAGATTTTCGTGATTACATCAAATCGGATTATGCACAGTATTCTTCTGCCTTTGGCAGTATTACCACGGAAGTTGCACAGCTTTCATCCTATTTAAAAGATTCTGCGGATATGAACTATACCCGCTGGGATACCTTAGGCAAGTATGATAAGAAGCTGAATGGCAACTTTGAACCGACATATCAGGGAAATGTGGATCTGCAGATGAACTGGCTGACACAAAGAAGAGCACAGTTCACTGTACCGAATGATATTACAAGCTTGTATATGGATATCAGTACGGACAGACAGTCCGCAACCATCACCTATAAAGATAAGTCAGGCAGAGGTGCACAGTACGCCGCATTCTGGAATGAAGAGAATGGTCAGGATGATCTGGAGTGGGCACCATTGAGCCAGGTTGGCAACAATACATGGCAGACAACGATAGATCTCTCGACCCACAGTTATGCCGGTCTGTTCAATGTACATATCTATGACGGCAATGACTGTCTGGAAGTTATGCAGTATGCCATTGATCCACAGCTTGTCCCGGGAAAAGAAGGGGATATGTATCGTATGTACAACCCGAATTCCGGAGAACATTTCTATACCGGCAATGTAGAAGAAAGATCAATTCTTGTTCACTGCGGATGGATCTATGAAGGTGTTGGCTGGAATTCACCAACCAGCGGGGATCCAGTATATCGTATGTATAATGCGGTAGGTGGAGAACATCACTATACAATGAGTGCATCTGAAAGAGATGATCTTGTTGCGGCAGGATGGAGCTATGAAGGAATCGGCTGGTATTCTGATCCTTCACAGACAACACCGCTGTATCGTGAATACAATCCAAATGCGTATGCATGCAACCATAACTACACTGCCAGCAAAGAAGAAAATGACTGGCTGATCTCACTGGGATGGGAGTATGAAGGAATTGCCTGGTACGGAAAGTAAAGAAATAGTGTGTTGATCAGATTGATCAGCACACTATTTTTACTTTCGTTTATTTTGAATTGGATGTTCGACAATTTCTTCCGGAGACTTTGTCAGGATCTCATGAATGTAATGTTCCCCATAGAAGGAACCGCCGATTCTTTCCACATACAGATTCCGCAAAGAATAATCAGACTTCTGTACAGTAAGGTTCGGGTTGTAACATGGATCTCCCTGCATGACAGTATCTTTCCATTTTGTTAAGAACTGCTTGATCTCAGAAGCGAAGCGCAGTTTCTTTTCATAGACATCATCATAGCCGCGTGACTTGGATTCATAATGATGGAAAGTCGCATATGGTGTATAGGCAACCAGTTTATGCATTGCGCCGACCTTCAAGCAGAAATCAATATCATTGAAGGCGACGGCATAGCTTTCATCAAAGCCGTGTACGGCATCGAAGATGCTGCGTTTTGTTAACATGACAGCTGCCGTAACTGCAGAATAATCCTGTGCTGTGAGTGCACGGTTGAAGTAGGTCGCATTGACGACCGGCATGCCGTTGAAGACATGATCCGCAATGCCGCGGACACCGATGATGGCTCCGGCATGCTGGATTGTATTATCTGGGTACAGCAGCAGACATCCGACAATGCCGACATCTTCACGCTGTCCGTATCCGACCAGATTCTCAATGGAATCCGGTTCAATCATTTCTACATCGTTGTTCATGAACAGCAGGTAGTCGCCATGGGCATGTGCCACACCGAAGTTGTTGATGCGGGAATAGTTGAAAGAACCTTCGTAGTGCACGACATGGACCTGTGGGAATTCCTGTTCGATCTTTTTATAGTATTCGAAAGTCTCCGGCAGTTCGGAGTTGTTCTCCACAATAATGAATTCCAGATTCTTCCAGGTAGACTTGGTAATGACGGAACGGACTGCTTGATCGAGATCTTCGTGATGGTCCTTGTTTGGAATGATGATGGAGACCAGAGGATATTCATCAAAGTGGAAATCAGTCTTATAGATGCCTAAGCTGGCACCGTTCTCTACACGATCAATCTTGATATTCGGCCAGATGCGCTTGTAGTGTGCTTCAATCGCATGGGCACCTGCTTCAAAGGCATACATCTTGCTTTCAGGATTGCTGGAAGTGGATAAGGCATGCGTTCTCCAGTGATACAGGATCTTTGCGACATGAATGATCTTACGGGAATTCTCGCACATGCGCAGGATAAAGTCATAGTCCTGGGCACCGTCATATTCACTGCGGAAGCTGCCGTATTTCTCTACACAAGTTCTGCGTACGCCGAACAAGTGACAGATATAGTTGGTGGAAGTCAGCAGATCAATATTGAAATCCGGCTTGAAGTGCGGCTCAAAGTACAGCGTTCCTTCCCCATTGATCTTATCTTCATCAGAGTAGATGGTATCGCAGTCTGGGTTCTCAGTAATTGCCTTGGCAAATTCATAGAACGCATCCGGGGTCACCAGATCATCATGATCGCATAAGACAATGAAATCACCTGTTGCCATCTTTAATGCCTCATTGGTATTGCCGGAGATTCCCTTGTTTTCCCCAATAAAGTGATACAGGAAACGAGGATCCTTCTTGGTCAGCTGCTGGACTTGTTCCTCAAGTTTATCTTCAGCGGGACTGCCGTCCGCAAAGCAGATCTCAAATTTGCTGTAGGTCTGATCCTTAAATGACTGGATCAAGGCATCCAGATACGGGACTGGTGTCTTATATAAAGGAATGACAACCGAGAACTTTGGACTGTTCTCTGGGAAAACGTGGTTCCGCTGTCTGGCCAGATCTTTATTGGTAGGGCGGATCTGCCGGTACCACTTGTCGTATTCCATCTTCTTTTTCCGGTTCTTTTCATCCTGTTTGCCTGCATCAAAGAAGGAAGTTGCCTTCTTGAACAGATTATCCAGGACAATATACTGACCGCTGATCTTTACTGTATTCGAAGAGGAAGAGTTGAAAAAACGGATGAAGTACTTCTTCTCCGGATGGTATTCAAATGTGATGGTAAAGCCGAATCCTTCCTCTGTCACACGGGAAAAGCGGGCAATACTGACATCATTGCGCATTGTTCTTTCCTTTGTATAAGGAATATGGTTTCCATCTCCGTCTGTCACATCAAAATGAACAATATCATGAGGATCGGCAGAACTTGCCCATCCAATCAAGGTGATGGAATGATCTGTATTATCCTTGGTTATTGTATCAATACTGTACAATAAGTCCTTTTTCTTAAGCATTTTCAATTCTCCTGAACCTGCTTCATTCTACCCTGTTTTAGTGAAAAAACAAAGAGGGAGCGGGTTTTAGGGCAGAAACCTGAACAATTTGGCGTTACGAAGAGAATAGTATATAATTCTAGTGTTCTTTTTATATCGAGGTAAAAAATGAATTCTGAAAACGCGATTGAAATCAGAAATATGTCAAAAAGTTTTAAGGTCCAGTATGATCATGCCAAGACTTTAAAAGATTTTCTGATTTCCCATCATAGAGGCAAAACAGAGAAACATGTTGTATTAAAAGATATCAGTCTGGATATTAAAAAAGGGGAAACAGTCGGCCTGATTGGCACTAATGGCTCCGGCAAGTCCACTCTTTTGAAACTGATGACCAAGATCATCTATCCAAATGAGGGTACTGTAGAGACCCAGGGCAAACTGACTTCTTTATTAGAGTTAGGTGCCGGCTTCCATCCGGATTTTACCGGACGGGAGAATATTTACTTTAATGCGGCCATTTTCGGCTTAACAGAGAAGGAAATCGAGACCAGAGTAGATGATATCATTGAGTTCTCAGAGCTGGGTGCAGCCATTGATGAACCAATCCGTACGTATTCTTCTGGTATGTATATGCGTCTGGCATTCTCCATTGCGATCAATGTAGATGCTGAGATCTTATTAATTGATGAGATCCTGGCGGTCGGTGATCAGCATTTCCAGGAGAAGTGCTATGCCAAGTTAAAGGAATTAAAGCAGAGTGATAAGACAATTGTCTTTGTCTCCCATAGTTTAAATGTAGTGAAGGATCTCTGTACAAGAGCGATCTGGATCTATCATGGGGATTTTCGTCTGGATGGAGATCCAGCGTATGTCATTGAAGAGTATCTGAAGCAGATTGCGATTGATACCAAGGAAAAGAAGAAGGAAGCACTGGAGAACGGTGCTGCTTCCTATAAAGGTGCGACATTCATTGATCTGCCGCGCAACTATGCCCATGTCACACTTGCCCCGAAAGAAGGGGAAGATGCGGCCAGCTGGCGGATCTCCAATTGTGAGATCATCGGCTGGAAGGTCTGTGACTGTGAAAAGGGAAGCTTCAAGGTCATGGTAGGCAAGAAGGAAGTCAAAGGACCATTTACGCCAGTCAAGCGTCAGGATGTCTATGATGTTTACTGTGAAGAATACAACGGATTCATTGATGCAGAAACAATCGGCTGGCAGGCATCCGTTGACTGGAAAGAATATGCCGATCAGATTGACGAAGAGGGACATCTGACAGTCAGTGCCCAGGTAAGGGATGATCAGGATCATATCCTGGCAGAGAAGTCAGTGACTGTGATTGTTGATAAGGAGAGTAACTAAGAATGTTTCGGGAACTTTATAACTATCGTGAGTTATTAAAGACGAATATTAAAAAGGAGATCCGTGGTAAATACAAGGCATCCTTTTTAGGCATTCTCTGGTCTTTTATCAACCCTTTATTACAGGTACTTGTCTATGCCATTGTCTTCCCGTACATGTTACGGAGCACAGGCGATGATTATATTATTTATCTGGTCACAGGTATCATTCCATGGACTTTCTTCCAGACCGTTGTCAATGAATGTGTTACCTGCGTCAAGGCAAATGCCGGTATCATCAAGAAAGTATATTTTCCAAGAGAGATCCTGCCGTTATCTGCAGCAATCAGCGGCATCATCAACTTCTTTATCTCCTGCATTATCATTTTAGTATTCTGTCTGATCTGGCATGTCGGGTTCTCCTGGCATCTGCTTCTGGTTCCGTTATTTGCGTTGGCAGAAGGCATGTTTGCCTTAGGCTTAGGCATGGCATTAGGTGCGATGTCTGCGTATGTACAGGACTTGGAATACATCGTCAACTTTATTCTGATGATGGCTTTCTACGGCACACCAATTATCTATCAGCTGAATACATTTGCGGCCAGTGCTTCTGTTCTGGTCAAACTGATCAAGATGAATCCAATGACCTGGATCCTGGATGGATACCGCGGCGCATTCTTATACCACACAATGCCGGACGGCATGACTTTCTTACTGATCTATGCAGTAGCCATTGTGACACTGGTTATCGGCTGGTGGATCTTCCGGAAACTGGAAAAGGGATTTGCAGAGCAGTTCTAATATGACGAATAGTGAATGTGTAATAGACACTTTTAAAATATGCAGAAATGAACACAATGCCGTTTTAATCTTAAACGGCAGTTTTACTTATGTCCCAGGCACCCTGCGGATGTTTGTCAATGTGGATGGACAGAAACGAGATGCACATGCGTTCATCCTGCCGAAAGACAGCGGCAATGGACCTGTCACGCACAGCTTTGAGATTGAACTGAATGATATCCCTTCCGGCGCAGATCAGATTGAACTGGTCTTACTGGATAATGAGGGCGTGGAAACAACACTCTTTACTTCTGATCATGATACCAATGAAGCACATACGATTGCGTCATCTATCATCTATCATCTTTTAAGTGTGACCTATGGCGACAATGGTGTCGGCATGGCTTTAGGCTGGGCATATTCTTCCTACGGCAGTGAAGTATCTTTTGCGATGAAGGATGAAACAGGAAAGGATGTCCCTGTTTCTTTACGCAGAACAGTGCAACAGAGATTACGGGAACGTCAGGTCGTAGAGGAAGCACATTCTTTATGCGGCTTCATGTTGTCTTTCCCTGGCACACCAGAACATACCTATGATCTGATTCTCAAAGATCAGAAACAGGAGATCACCGTCTCTTTAGGAAAATATACTTCTGCTGTACAGCAGCCATCGGTCGGTTTCATGCGCTTTGTCAGGATGATCAAGCTCAGTACGATCCGCCGTGCTTTCAATTACTTAAAGAAGAACGGCTTTGTGAAGTTCCTGCAGAGATTACCGCAGGGTGTTGAAGAAGAAATTGACTATCATGCATGGTTCCTGCGGAACCGGGCAAGTGCCTATGATCTTAAGAAACAAAGAGAACATCTCTTTGCGTACAATCCAAAGATCAGCATCATTGTACCGACATTCAATACTCCGGAAGACCTGCTGCATGAAATGATTGATTCGGTTGTGAATCAGTCCTACAGCAATTGGGAATTATGTATTGCGGACGGCAGTGCACCAGACAATAAGGCACGTGCCATCATCAAGGAATATGAACAGAAAGAACCACGTATTAAAGTCACGTATTTAACAGAGAACTACGGCATCTCCGGCAATACAAACAAAGCACTGGAGCTGGCAACCGGGGACTATACTTCTTTATTTGATCATGATGATGTCCTGGAACTGGATGCCTTATATGAGATTGTATCCAGCCTGCAGGAAGTCCATCATGACATCATTTATACGGATGAAGATAAACTGGATGATGAGACCGGACGTTTCAAGGATCCAAACTTCAAGCCGGATTATGACAAGGATCTTTTCCTGACCCATAACTACATCACGCATTTCTTTGTGGTGAAGACAGAGATCATCAAGAATACCGGCGGTTTTGATTCGCACTATGACGGTGCGCAGGATTATGACATCATGTTCAAGTGCATTGAACAGTCGCAGAGTATTCATCATATCAGAAAGAGTCTCTATCACTGGCGTATGCATGCAGGTTCTACGGCATTGAATCCGGAAAGCAAGATGTACTGCTATGTCGCCGGACAGAATGCGGTGCATGATCATCTGCAGAGAATGGGCATTGAGACAAAAGTAGAGATGCTGCCAAAGCCTTTATTCGGCATGTATCATGTTATCTACCAGGACCCGCAGGCAAAAGTATCTATTATTATTCCAAATAAGGATCATGCGGATATCCTGAAGACATGCATGGATTCTTTACTGCATGTCAATACCTATGAGAATATTGAAGTCATCATTGTAGAAAACAACAGTGAAGACAAAGCAACATTTGCCTACTATGACGAGATTCAGAAAGCAGATGCGAGAGTCAAGGTCGTTACCTGGGTGGGAAAAGAATTCAATTATTCTGCCTTGAATAACTTTGGCGTCAAAGCGGCTGCTGGAGAATATTATCTGTTCTTGAACAATGACACAGAGATCATTTCACCGGATGCCATCCGTGAGATGGTCAGTATGTGCGCACGCGATGACATCGGTGTTGTCGGTGCCAAGCTGTTATATGCGGACAATACCATTCAGCATGCCGGCGTCGTTGTCGGCTTCTCAGGATATGCCGGTCATATCTTTACCGAAATGTTATCAGGTAAAGAATACGGCTACATGACACGTGACATGGCCAATGGAGATCTGTGTGCTGTCACTGGTGCATGCATGTTGACAAAGAAATCAGTGTATGAAGAAGTAGAGGGCTTTGACGAACAGTTCAAAGTTGCCTGCAATGATATTGATTACTGCTTGAAAGTCATCGCCAGTGGAAAACTGGTCGCATACAATGCTTTTGCGTTATGGCATCATTATGAATCCAAGTCCCGCGGCTATGAGAACGGCTTTGACAAAGTTGTACGCTTTGATGAAGAAGTCGACCGCTGGCAGAAAAAGTGGATGGAGCTGCTGATTGCAGGAGATCCATACTATAATCAGAATTTCAGAATTGAGGATGGACCGTTCATTCTGCAGTAAACGCGTTTAACAAAAATACATGAATTCATGTATAATAGGGACTGAAATGGATAAATTTTATAGATTTATAAGCAGACACCGGGAAGTAATTATGGCAGTAATTGATACAGTTATTGTCGTTTTCGCGTACTGGTTCGCATATTTCATCCGTACGGATTTCGGCCGTTTATCTTTCTTCATGGGCGAACATGCGTTATGGGCAAACATGATCTTTGTCATTGCCATCAACTTGGCAACAATTCTGGTCTTCGGTCTGAATCGTTCGCTATGGATGTTCGTATCTGTTGATGAAGCACTGCGTGTCAGTGCGGCTGTCTTTACCGGCAATATGATCTGGTGGATCATTGTCATGCTGGTACAGATTCCAGAATATACAAGATCGATTCCAATTATTGCGGCTATGATCGAGCTGATCCTGATGCTTGGCATCCGCTTAGTCTACCGTGTGATCCGCCGTGACAGCGGACAGAGAAAACGTCAGCACCGTGCCTTGATCCTTGGCGCAGGTTCTGCCGGTGTCAATGCATTACGTGAAATTACATACTCTGATCGGTATGATACACGCATCATTGGTTTCCTGGATAAGAATCCAAAGAAAGTAAAGAAGAGACTGAACGGTATCGCTGTCTTAGGCACTGATGATCAGATGGCAGAGATCGTACAGCAGTATGATATTGATACCGCGTATATTGCCATCAAGAATATTTCCAAGACAGATCTGAAGAACTTGATTGAAAAGTGCAGAGAATTAAATCTGCGTACAAGAATTGTTTCGTTTGAATTACATACGAATGCGGATGGTTCTACCACATCGGTACGTAATGTCAGCATCAACGATCTGCTGGGCAGAGGTGAATTGAATCTGAACAGTGAAGAGATCGGACAGTACCTCAGCGGCCGTACTATCATGGTCACCGGTGCCGGAGGCTCCATTGGTTCTGAATTAGTCCGTCAGATCATGCGCTTCCATCCGAAGCGTCTGGTCCTGATCGATATCTATGAAAACAACATGTATGATCTCCAGCAGGAGATTGTCATGGAGCGCCGCATCGGTGAGATGCAGAGTGATACGGATATTGTCTGTCTGCTGGCTTCGGTCAGAGATAAAGACCGCATCAATAAGATCATGGCGAAGTATCAGCCGGATGTTGTCTTCCACGCAGCTGCACATAAACATGTACCGCTGGTTGAAGATTCGCCATTGGAAGCCATTAAAAACAATGTTATCGGTACAAGAAATGTCATTGAATGCTGCATCATGAACTGCGTCGGCAAGTTTGTCATGATCAG
>LAHS01000244.1_pt1 | contig 14459 bp, 11 predicted proteins | sample 329651 | NCBI WGS metagenome assembly LAHS01 (sample SAMN03275699, study PRJNA271635) | activated sludge metagenome | isolation source: sample C-1 Sludge from hydrolytic chamber (first chamber) of Anaerobic... | reverse complement strand
ATGAGATTTCGCTTTTGTTTGTGATAAGAGAGGCGGATAACGTACATAGAAGTACGTGCCGCCGAACGTGCAACAAAAAAAGCGAAAGGTCGCTTATATGCGCGTTTTGGCGGGATGTTTTTATTTTGTAATGGTTATTTTTTTGAGGTTTCTCGGAGCGTCCGGATTCCTTCCCTGACGTTCGGCAACGGCGCAAGCAAAAATTTGCGCGGCTATTGTATAGACAAAAGGCGCCATTAAGGAATGAACGGTAGGCATTTTAATTTTTTCATTGGCGATAGATAAAATATCGGGAATATCAGTAAATGCAATTATATTCGCACCAAGTATTGAAAGGCGTGTCGCCATATCAATAAATTCTTCGGAAAGCTCACCGCTCGGGCAAAGCATAATAACGTTGGTACCTTCTTCGACTAATGCAAGAGGTCCGTGCATAAAATCACTGGTCGAGAAAGGATGGGTGAAGGTATAACAAGTTTCAAGTATTTTTAGAGAAAGTTCGTTAGCAACGCCTTGCATAAGTCCGCGGGTTATAACTACGATATTCTTTAAATCCTTTTGGCGAAGCGCAACGTCCTCGATATTTTCGGTAGAATCATTAATAAATTGTTCGACAACCGAGGGAATTTGATTAAAGTTAATCATTGCGGGCTTTGCGGCAAGTTCGTTTGCCAGCATATAAAGAACGGTTATTGCTGCGGTAAAGGTCTTGGTTGCGGCTACGCTCTTTTCTTCTCCTGCGTTAAGATAAAGATGAAAATCTGCGGTTTTTGCAAGTTTGCTGTCCGGATTATTGGTTACTGCAACGGTTAGGGAGCCTTGTTTTTTTGCATTTTCTAAAACCATTTGTGTATCGGTAGACATTCCGCTTTGCGATATGGCTACAAGCATATTGCTTTTTAAATTAACCGATCCCTTATAAATTGTTGTTACCGAAGGGGTATATTTAGATACCATTATGCCGGATATAATTTCGCAAACATATTTAAAGAATGTTGCGGCGTTGTCGCTCGTGCCGCGGGCAACTGTCGTGATATTCGTCAATTCTCTTTCACGGAAGGCTTTAGCAATTGTTTTAACGGTTGCTTTATTTGTAGAAATTGCTTTTTTAATAACCGATGAAGCTAGCATCAGTTCGCTCTTCATTAAAGACATAGAAAAATCTCCTTAACAGTTTTTGTGGCTTAATTATAATCCAAGCCTAAAAAAATGTAAAACAATTTAACTAAATATATAAGAAATATGAGATTTTTAACCTCTTTTATTGCAATAAATACCTTTTAGGAGTATTATGGGTTTGTTCGGAGGTAAAGATGCAAAGGAAAGAATTGGAAAAACTCCCTCTCGGTTCCCTAAAGCCTTTGGGATATCTTAAAAGACAACTTTTTTTACAAGCCGAAGGTTTAAGCGGCAATATCGAAAAACTTTTTAAGGACGTTTCCAAAAATTCCTCTTGGCTGGGCGGCCGAGGCGAAGCTTGGGAAAGAGGACCGTACTACATAGACGGACTTATTCCTCTTGCGTATTTACTTAAAGACTCGGAACTAATTAAAACTTCTCAAAAATGGATTGATGCCATTTTATCCTCCGGTCGAAAGGACGGAAGCTACGGTCCTAAACTTAATCCCGATTATTGGCCGAGAATGGTAGTAAATAAAATGCTTACCGAGTATTACGAAGCGACATCAGACGAAAGAGTAATTCCGTTCTTACTAAGTTACTACCGTTTTATGTTAAAAAATATCGAAAACAAGCCATTTTATAATTGGGCGGAAGCAAGAGCGCTTGAGGAATACGTTACTATTTATTGGCTTTACGATAAAACAAAGGAAGAGTTTTTGATTGATCTTGCGGAAAAAATCAAAAACCAAAGCATTGATTGGACTGCGGAATTTAAAAATTTCAAATACGTAAAACCCAGCAAAGATTATATGGGAAGGCTTAATTTTACGATTACGAAAGCCTTATTTTACGGCGTGGATTTTTTGACTGCAAAAAATCAGGCGAGAATGCAAACCAAAGGTGAAATACTTTGGAGAAATACCCGTCACTTTAACCGTTTTTATCATCTTACCCATGGCGTTGATCTTGCTATGGCGGTTAAATATCCGACACTTCGCGCTTATTTTAGGGATGAAACGGATAATTTGGAAGCTTCAAAGGGCGCTTACGAAACCCTTTTAAAAAGTCACGGCACCGCAACGGGAATGTTTACCGCCGACGAGCATTTAAGCGGCCCCTCTCCCACTCAGGGAAGCGAGCTTTGCTCCGTGGTCGAGCTTATGTTCAGTTTTGAAAAATTATTTGAGCTGACCGGAGATTTTTACTATGCGGAAGCCCTTGAAAAAATAGCGTTTAACGCCTTGCCTGCAACCTTTACTCCCGATATGTGCGCTCATCAATACGTTCAACAGGTCAATCAGGTTGAGGTATCTCAAAGAATGCGTAATTTTTACGACAGCTACGCTAACGCCAACATCTACGGTCTTAAGCCCAATTACGCTTGCTGTCTTGCCAATATGCATCAAGGATTTCCTAAGTTTGCCGAACATTTATCCTTTAAAAAGGGAGAAAGCCTGCTTATAGCAATACCTGCTCCGCAAAAAATCACAACCGTTTTAAATAATGAAAAGGTCGATATCGAAATATCGGGCGATTATCCTTATGATAATAAAGCTACTCTTAAAGTAATTTCAGGAAATCCGGAGATCGAAATCAGGATTCCGAAAAACTCGGAAAGCGTTTTGATTGACGGAGTTTTATATAAAGGCGAAAGCGCGACTTTTAAAGCCATCTGCGGCAAAGAATATTCTATTAATTTCGCATTAAATTTCCGCTTCGAAATAAATCCCGACAAATCCTTATCGGCATACTACGGAAACGTTTTGCTTGCCTTAGAAGTAGAGGAATTTATAAAAGTCAAAAAGGGAGTTCCTCCGTTTTGCGATTACGAAATGCTTCCTCTTTCCAACGAATGGAATTTTGCAATACAACTATCAAAGGGCACCCTTCCCCACGGAGAAGTAGAAATAGAAAAAATGAGCGATATGCCTTTTATGGAACCTTCATTATCGGTACTCGTTAGAGCAAGCGAGGTTAAAAACTGGAAGCTTAAAAACGGAGAAGCCGAACCGATTCCGAAGACTCTCCTTCTTGGCGACGACGTAGAAATTCCTTTGGTGCCTTACGCTATGACAAATCTAAGAATCGCGCAATTTCCATATATTGATAACGTTAATCCTTTTACGGTTCCGCACACCGAAGACAGCGAAAACTTTACCGAACCGAAAAAGCGTATAAAAAAGAACAAAGAAGAAAAAAGGGTCTGAAAAGACTCTTTTTAAAAAATTAACCGAAAGGTTAAAATAACGAAGCTTATATTAAAAAATTCTTAAAAAATATTAAAGATATGAAAATATTAAACACTTTTAGTCTAAAAGTCAAATATTTTATTTTTTTGAACGAAAGTATAATTTTTGTTTGAACTATTGTATATAATGTATCGTTTTGATATAATCCAAACAAATAACGTTGGAGGTAATTAATGGAAAAATACAATCCTTTTGACAATTTTATAAAAGTATTGGAGCAAGCAGCAAAAATAGCCGGTATTCCCGAACAAGAATATGATTTTCTCCGCTATGCGGAACGCGAAATGAAAGTTTCTTTACCTATACATATGGATGACGGAAGCATCAAAGTTTTTGAGGGTTATCGCGTACAGCATTCAACCGTCCGCGGTCCTGCAAAGGGCGGCATTCGTTTTCACCAAGAAGTCGATATTGACGACGTAAAAGCGCTAGCGGCTATGATGAGCTTTAAGTGCGCAGTTGCGGGTATCCCTTACGGCGGAGCCAAAGGCGGAGTTACCGTAGATCCCAAGAGCATTTCTAAAACGGAACTTGAAAGACTTACCAGAAAATACGCAACCGCAGTTCTTCCCATTGTCGGACCTTATAAAGATATACCTGCGCCCGACGTAGGAAGCACTCCTCAAATGATGGACTGGTTTATGGATACATACAGCGCCTTTATGGGCTGTACAGTAGCAGGCGTTGTTACCGGAAAAGATATTATCGTTGGCGGCTCAAAAGGCAGAAACGAAGCAACCGGCAGAGGCGTTACAATCACAGCTATCGAATATATGAAGCGCAACAATATAAATCCCAAAGATATAACCGTAGCTATCCAAGGTATGGGTAACGTAGGCTCTATTACATCCGGCTTTATAGAAAAAGAAGGCTGCAAAATAGTAGCGGTCAGCGATGTATCCGGCGGTGTTGCTTGCGACAGCGGGCTTAACGCAAAAGAAATTTGCGACTTTTTGGATAAAGGAAGACGTCTTCTTAAAGATTATGACGCACCCGGCATTAAACGCATCAGCAATGCAGATCTATTGGTTTATCCTTGCGATTTGCTTATTCCCGCAGCGCTTCAACAACAAATTACCAAAGATAACGCAGGCGATATTAAAGCGAAATTTATCGTAGAAGCGGCAAACGGACCTACCACCGAAGAAGCAGACGTTATCCTAAAGCAACGCGGTATTCCCGTTGTTCCCGATATTTTGGCAAACGGAGGCGGCGTAGTTGTTTCTTACTTTGAATGGGTACAGGACAATGCGGGCTTTATGTGGGAAGAAGAAGAAGTTAACCAAAAACTCGGAATCGTTATGCGTAACGCCTTTAGAGACGTTGATCAAATCGCCGACGAATTTAAGTGCAGTTTCAGAGACGCTGCTTATATCCTTGCTGCAAAGAGAATATGCGGCGCTCAAAAATTGCGCGGCTTTATGTTCTAAATTAAAAAAAACGTTGTATTATAAAGGACGCTTTTGAAGCGTCCTTTTTTTCGCGCGTTGACTTAAATTTTTAATATCCGTATAATATTAATATGGAAAATCAAACGAAACCTAAATCGGGCGGAAAGTTTTTAGAGTATTTATCCGCAGAAATTTTAAAGTATTTGGTTTATCCCGAGCTTGAAGTCTTGGTTTACGACAAACCTGATCTTCGTTTTCCCACTTTCGGAGTTGAACATACGATTGTAGGCGAAATTTTATACTGCACCCTTGAGCGTGCGGTAAATTCTTTGTCGCTTGGATCGGACGTAGAGGATTTAAAAGAAGAAACGGTAGAGTTAATAAATAAAACACATCTTCCGGGTATTCAATTAAATTATGAGATTTTAACCGATTTTTCTAAAATAAAAAGATTATTAATCAGCTCGATTCAAAGGAAAAATGAAAAAATCGAAAGGTATAAGCACTATAACGCTTCCGTAGATTTGTTTATTCATCTTCTCTATCCGCATAAAGACGCAGACGAAATGAGAGAGCTTATTTCGGTTGCCCAAAAAGAACGCGGAAAGTTTAGAAAAATTTATATTTTATTCAAAAACGATTTAGTTACCGCAGAAAAAAAGCGTGTGACACATCACACGTTTTCTCCTGACGAATATGATTATTTAAGCACACTTTCTGTAAAAGAAATGCAAAAGCATTTATTTTATTAATTTTCCATCCAAGAGGGATCAGCGGGATTACCGATAAATTTATTTATCATTTCGCTTTCTTTTTCGCTTATATAATTTAAATTTACGGCAACATGCCTAAGTACGTCGATATTGGAAAGGGATATATTTTTTACATCGGCGGCTTTTAATTTTTCGATTCCTTCTTTTAATTTATAAGTAAATATGCTTACTATTCCAAGCACGTTTGCGCCTACTTCTCTAAGTGCGTTAACTACTTCTATTGATGAGCCTGCCGTTGAAATCAAGTCTTCTACTACTACGACTTTTTTATCCCTCGGGACAACTCCTTCGATTTTATTATTTCTTCCGTGCGTTTTATTGTCTGCCCTCACGTATCCCATTGGCAAATCGAGTATTTCGCTGACAAGAGCTGCGTGCGCAATGCCTGCCGTTGACGTGCCCATCAACACTTCCGCTTCGGGATAATTTGTCTTAATAAGTTCTGCCAGTCCGTTTTCTACCGCTCTTCTTTTTTCGGGGTATGAAAGCGTCAAACGGTTATCGCAATAAATCGGAGATTTAATTCCGCTTGCCCAAGTAAAAGGCTCAAGAGGTCTAAGAAAAACAGCTTTTATATCTAAAAGTATTTCTGCAACTTGTTTACTTAAATTTTCGTTATCTTTCATCTTAATAAAACTCCTTTACACATTTTTTATAAGCTTCAAGCGGACTGCCTGAAGCGGTAATAGGTCTTCCCACAACTATAAAATCGCTGCCGAGCTCTTTAGCAATAGCGGGTGTGGCAATTCTTTTTTGATCTCCTGCCGCTCCATCTTCAAATCTTATACCCGGGGTTACGCTAATTAGCCCCATTTCTTTTATTATCGGAGCCTCTAAGGGCGAGCATACCACTCCGTCAAGACCTGCCGCTTTTGTGTTTTCTGCATAAGCTTTTACAACATCGTTTATATCTCCGCTGATTAAAAGTTCTTTATTTAAAATTTCTTGACTTATTGAAGTCAGTTGCGTTACCGCAATAAGCAGGGGTCTTTTTTCTTTTGAGCCTTCAATTATACCGTTAAGCCCCGCCCTCATCATTTCGATACCGCCTGCGGAGTGAACGTTTGTAATATCGACGTTTAAAGAGGCGATATTTTTCATAGCTTTATATACGGTATTGGGAATGTCGTGGAGTTTTAAATCCAAAAATATTTTTGCGCCTTCTCCCTTAAGCTCTTTAATAAGATTGGGACCTTCTTTGTAAAAAAGCTCCATCCCTATTTTTAAAAAGGGCTTTTCCTCTTTGAAATTTTTTAAAAAATCAAAAAGTTCTTCTCTGCATTTAAAATCGCACGCAATTATTACTTCTCTTTTCATAAAGCTCTCCCGATAATTTCGCTTATTTTGTTTATTTTAAACTCTTCCATAGCTTTAGGAAGTTCTTCGATAATGTTTTTACAAGCGTAAGGATTAATTAAATTTTCCGTCCCTACCATAACGGCTGAGGCTCCTGCGTACATCATTTCGATAACATCATAAGCGGTTGATATTCCGCCCATACCGACTACGGGAATTTTTAATTTTTGACATACGTCATAAACCATTTTTAAAGCGATCGGAAATATGCCTTTTCCGCTGTAACCGCCTTTTTTTACCGAAATAATAGGCTTTGCGTTTTTTATATTTATGCGCATCCCAAGAAGCGTATTTATTAAACTTACACCGTCCGCTCCCCCCTCTTCAACCGCTATTGCGATATCGACTATATTTGTTACATTGGGAGAGAGTTTTACCATTATTTTTTGCGTGCTTATATCTTTAATTTTTTTTACTAAAGCGTAAGCAGTCTTTGGATCGGTTCCGAAAGCCATTCCGCCTCCCTCGACGTTGGGACAGCTTATATTTAGTTCCACTGCAAGAATATTATTTATGCCGTTAAGCTTTTCTACCGTTTGAAGGTAATCGTCCACACTCTCGCCGCCGATATTGACAATTACGGGTTTTCCATATATGCGGTTTAAGTTGGGAAGTTCTTCGTTAATTACCTTATAAATACCCGGATTTTGAAGCCCTACGGCGTTAATCATTCCCGAGGGACACTCCGCAATTCTCGGCAGCGGATTTCCGTATCTGGAATTTAAAGTTGAGCCTTTTGTAGCTATACTGCCCAGTATTTTTATATCGTAAAACTCGTTAAATTCTCTACCGAAACCGAAGGTTCCGCTTGCGGGAATAATAGGGTTACAAAGTGTTACCCCCAGTAATTTTGTAGATAAGTCAATCATCAAAAATTACCTCCTTTGACGAAAATACTGGGCCTTCCTTGCAAACCCGTTTGTAGCCGTCCGTGCATTTTATAGAGCATCCCATACACGCCCCAAAGCCGCAACCCATCCTAGCTTCAAGAGAAATTTCTCCCGTGTAACTTGTGGCGCACAATGCTTTTAGCATAACCTCGGGACCGCATGCGTAGAAATAATCGAAGTCGATATTTGTCGCTTTTAGGGTATCCAAAACGTTCCCTTTGGTACACGAACTGCCGTCGTCGGTGCAAACGTACACTTCGGCGTAATCTTTAAACCGGTCAATATATACAAGCTCGTCCCGATTTCTGGCACCGATTATTGCGCTTACTTTTTTACCTTGCTCCCTTAATTTTTTAGCAAGAAGATACATCGGCGCAATACCCATACCGCCTGCAATTATTAGGGGAGTTTTTGATGCGAAAAGATTAAATCCGTTTCCTAGTTCAACTAGTACGTTCAGCTCGTCGCCCTCTTTGTAACTACTCATAGCTTTTGTTCCCGCGCCCACTTCCTTATATAAAATGGTAAGAGAATTCTCTCTTGAGTCCGCAACTCCGAAAGGCCGTCTTAGCGTGAATGAAGGCAATTTAATTTCTACAAAACTTCCGGCTTTAAGCTCGCCTACATTTCCCAAAAAAATCATTTCGTAGATATCTTTCGATAGTTTTTTATTGGATACGATTTTTAAAATTTCTTCTCTCATATTACGGATATTCCCATAGTTATTTCTTCAAGCACGTTTAGAAGCGCGTTAACGGTATCAAGGGAAGTAAAAATAGGTACGTTATTTTCTACCGCAGTGCGTCTTATCGCAGCGCCGTCGTGTTGCTCGCTATCGGTGTGCTCGCTGATTGTGTTTACGACATAAGTCACATAACCTTTCCTTAGGGCTGTTAAAATTTCGTCACTGCCTTGCGAAAGCTTTTTTCTTATTCTGGTTTTGATACCTTTATCCTTTAAAAATTTTGCAGTACCCTCGGTAGCTTCGATATTAAAGCCCAAATCGTAAAACCTTTTTATAAGTTTATACGCCGCTTCCTTATCTTCGTTGCTAATAGTCGCAAGTATCGTGCCGTAATTGCTTACTCTGAGTCCCGACGCCATAATGGATTTATACAGCGCGCGGTTTAAGGATTTATCGTAGCCTATCGCCTCGCCCGTGGATTTCATTTCGGGAGAAAGCACCGCATCAAGTCCGGTAATTTTAGTAAACGAGAAGGTCGGGGATTTTACGTACCATCTGTCTTTTTTAGGATATACGCCGACATAGCCCAGTTCCTTTAAGGATTTTCCAAGCATTACTTTGGTGGAAATATTGGCAATTGGAGCACCGGTTGACTTAGCAAGGAAAGGAACCGTTCTGCTGCTTCTCGGATTTACTTCGATTATATATACTTTTTCGTTTGGATCAACAATAAATTGGATATTGAAAGGTCCTATAATTTTTAATGCAAGTCCTATTCTTATTGTATAGTCGATTAAGGTTTTTTGGACCGGTTCGGATAAGCTGTAAAGCGGATACACGCTCATAGAGTCACCGCTGTGTACTCCCGCTCGCTCGATATGCTCCATAATGCCCGGGATAAACACTTCGGTTCCGTCCGAAACCGCATCGACTTCGCATTCTCTTCCGCAAACGTATTTGTCGATAAGGACAGGGTGTTTTTTATTAAGCTTAACCGCATCGCTGAGAAAATCGACTAAAGCGCTTTCGTCATATACAATGTGCATATTTCTTCCGCCTAAAACGTACGAAGGTCTGACAAGTACGGGATAACCGATTTCTTTTGCCGCCCTCTTGCCTTCTTCAAGGTTAAATACCGATCTGCCTTCGGGCATAGGAATATTTAAAGACTTTAAAAGCGCGCCAAACAAATCCCTGTCTTCGGCAAGCGCGATGCTTTCGCTGCTGCTTCCGATGATTCTTACTCCTGAGTTGCTTAGATCCTCCGCAAGGTTGATTGCGGTTTGTCCGCCAAGCGCAACTATTACTCCAACGGGCTTTTCGTAATCAATAATATTCATTACGTCTTCGTATGTAAGCGGCTCGAAATAAAGTTTATCCGAAAGAGTGTAATCGGTAGAAACCGTTTCCGGATTGTTGTTGATTATTATTGCTTCATATCCGGCTTCCTGAATAGCCCAGACTGCGTGCACCGTCGAGTAATCGAATTCGACACCTTGTCCGATTCTTATAGGACCGCTTCCAAGTACGACAATTTTCTTTCTGTCGCTGACTTTCGATTCGTTTTCGGACTCGTAGCTCGAATAAAAATAAGGAACATAGGATTTATATTCGTTGGCGCAGGTATCTATCATTTTGTATACGGGATAAATATTGTTGCGTTTTCTTATGTTGTATATTTCGATTTCGCTTTTGTTCCAAAGCTCTCCGATAAAAGCGTCGGAAAAGCCGGTTTTTTTGGCAAGCTTTAATATATCGAGATTGTTTTTATTTTCGGATACTACATTTTCCAAATTAACAATATTTTTGATTTTATCCAAAAACAAACGGTCGATTTGTGTTAAGGAATAAAGATATTCGACAGGGATTTTGCGTCTTATGGCTTCCGCTAAAGCGTAAATTCTTTCGTCCGTATTTTTAATTATAAAATCCACCAGCTCGTGATTGCTCATAGCGGAAGTTTTTTCAAGCTTAAGATGGTTTACGTTAAGCTCAAGGGAGCGTATCGCCTTTAAAAACGCTTCCTCAAGAGTTCTTCCGATGCTCATTACTTCGCCCGTCGCTTTCATTTGCGTGGTTAAATGTCTGTTCGCTTTATCAAATTTATCAAAAGGAAAGCGCGGTACTTTTGCAACCACGTAATCCAGTGAAGGCTCAAACGAAGCGAAAGTGTTGGCTATTTTTATTTCGTCAAGTCTTAGTCCGCAGGCAATTTTTGCGCTGACTCTTGCGATAGGATATCCGCTTGCTTTGCTTGCAAGAGCGCTGCTTCTGCTTACTCTTGGATTGACTTCTATTACATAATATTGGAAAGAATACGGATCAAGAGAAAATTGTATATTGCACCCGCCTTCAATCTTTAGGGCTCTGATTATTTTAATCGCAGCGTTTCTTAATATTTGATAATCTTTATTGGTTAGCGTTTGACTGGGTGCGACAACGATGCTGTCACCGGTATGAATACCTACGGGATCAACGTTCTCCATACAGCAAACCACAAGGGCGGAATCGTTTGCGTCTCTTAAAACTTCAAATTCTATTTCCTTATAGCCTTTAATGGATTTTTCAACAAGCACTTGATTTACGGGAGAAAGTTTAAGCGCATTTTTTGCAAGCTCAAAAAGTTCTTCTTCCGATTCTGCAAAGCCGCCTCCCGTTCCGCCAAGGGTAAATGCGGGGCGCAAAATCACAGGATAACCGATTTTTTTTGCGGCATCGAAAACTTCTTCTATGGTGGTTGCGGTATACGCTTCCAGTGTAGGCTCGCCGATTTTTTCGCAAAGGTCTTTAAATAGTTGTCTGTCTTCCGCTTGGGATATAGCGTCAAAATCCGTTCCTAACATTTCAACGTCGCACTCTTCCAAAATCCCTTTTTTATGAAGCTGCATACCAAGGTTTAAACCTGTTTGACCGCCTAGACTGCAAACTATTCCGTCCGGTCTTTCAAAGCGGATGATTTTTGCAACGTGCTCGAGATTTAGCGGCTCCATATAAACTTTGTCGGCAATTTTTGTATCCGTCATAATGGTAGCGGGATTGCTGTTTATAAGTACGACTTCGTAGCCCTCTTCTTTTAAAGCAAGGCACGCTTGCGTTCCCGCATAATCAAATTCTGCCCCTTGACCGATTACTATCGGGCCGGAGCCTATTACCATTATTTTTTTAATATCTGTTCTCTTTGGCATTGCGGATTCCTCCTTTTTTCTTCATCATTTCTGTAAAAATTTTGAATACGTATTGGCTGTCGTCGCCGTCGCCCTCGCTTTCGGGATAGAATTGAACGCTTATTACGTTTTTGCTTTCGTCTTTCATTCCTTCGATTTCACCGTCTACAAGATTAATGTGAGTAGGCATAAGATCGATAGCATTAAGGCTTTCTGAAATAAGCGCGTAGCTGTGATTTTGAGAGGTAATTTCAATTCTGCCGGTTGAAAGATTTTTTACGGATTGGTTTGCGCCTCTATGACCGATTTTCATTTTATAAGTTTTGGCGCCGTAAGCAAGACCGACAATCAGATGACCCAGAGCGATTCCCAAAATTGGAATTTCTCCTTTTAAGGTTTTGACAAGTTCGATTACCTCGGGTATGTCCATAGGATTTCCCGGACCGTTACTAATAAAAATTCCGTCGGGCTTTAAAGCGAGTATCTGTTCTTTTGTGGTATTAAACGGCACTACCGCAACATTGCACCCGTATCTGTTCAGCTCACGGATAAAACTCATTTTAATTCCGCAATCTACCGCTGCTACCGTGTAAAGAGGATTTCTGGTTCTTTTATACCATATTTTATTTAAAGAAACACTTTTGACTTGTTCCTTTATAGGTTCTGATTTATTAAGTTCTTTGACTATGCTTTCTACGTCTTTATCCGCATCGGTTATCATCGCCCTCTGCATTCCTTCGTCCCTTATTATTTTTATTAGTTCTCTTGTATCAATTCCGCATATTCCGGGTACGTTATTTTCTATCATAACTTCGCCAAGAGTTTTGGTGTATCTGAAGTTGGAAGGAAAGTCATTATACTCTCTTACGATTAATCCGGATAAAAATAAACTTCGGCTCTCATAGTCCTCATCTGTAATTCCGTAGTTACCGATTAACGGATAACTCATAACGACCATTTGACCGTAGTAGGAAGGATCGCTTGCTATTTCTTGATAGCCGACCATCGAAGTATTAAATACTATTTCGGATGAGCAAGTACACTCTGCACCGAAACCTTGACCGATGAAGGTTCTTCCGCTACTTAGCACTAACATTCGTTCTTTCATTCTTTTCCTCCTTGTATTCTTTTGTAAACAACATTTCCGCACCTTACTGTAAGGATAGGAAAACCGTATAATTCAAGCCCTATAAAAGGTGAGTTTTTCGCTTTTGATTGGATTTCTTTTTCTTCATAAATACTAGAATTGTCGATATCAAGCAAGGTTATATTTGCAATATTATTTTCTTTTATGTCGCAAATTGGGATACCAAAACAGTCTATCTTCTTCCGATCTTAGAGGCGGATTCATTTTAAAATTTGGATTGCCCTTTATTTGCTCTTCGTTCAAAAAAAGATGATGCGGCGTGACTTCCGCGCTGACGTTTAGCCCCTCCGCTTTTGCACGCCTTACCATATCAAAACTTTCTTTTGTTGACAAATGACAAAAATGATATTTTATCCCCGTTTTAGAAACTAGCTCCAATTCCTCTTTTACCGCTTGCACTTCGGAAGATTTTGAATCATCGGCGTTTTTTCTTTCTGCGTGGGAACAGATAATGCGGTTATACTTTTTAACCTCTTCCATACCCTCGTATAAAAGCTTTAGGTTTTCTACGGAGCAACCGTCGTCTGAGAATGCCAAAACAAGCTTTGAAAGATTTTTTATATCCGAGAGTTTTTCTCCCTTTTCACCAACAGTTAGAGAAGCGTAAGGGAAAACATCAACGCAAGCGTCTTTTTGAATTGCACTAAGCTCCTCTTCAAGGTTATCTAAACAATCGGGTACGGGCTTTAAGTTGGGCATAGCCATAACGGTAGTTATTCCCCCCTTGGCCGCGCTTCTCGTTCCAAAGTAAATCGTTTCTTTATGTGTAAAGCCGGGCTCTCTAAGGTGAACGTGAACGTCAACTGCGCCGGGAATAAGCCATGCGCCTTTTGCATCAAAAACTTCTTCGCCATTTTCGCTTATATCGCTTGCAATTTTTTTTATTATTCCTTCCGAAATTAAAACGTCACTAAAAATTAAATCGTTTCCGGATAGAACCCTGCCGTTTTTTATTATCACAGCCTGCCCTCCAAAACCATGCTGATAACAGCCATGCGGATATAAACTCCGTTGGTCATCTGCTTAAAAATTCTGCTTTTACCGCACTCTGCAACAGCGTCAGAAATTTCAACGCCTCTGTTTATCGGAGCGGGATGTATTATTATCGCTTTTTCTTTCATTTGATCTACGCGGCGTTCGGTAAGACCGTATTTCTGATGATATTCTTCTACGGTTATTCCCATCCTTCCTTCGTGCCTTTCAAATTGAACGCGCAAAAGATTGATTACGTCCGAGATTTTTACCGCTTCGTCAAAATCTATATAGGGCGCGGTTTCGTCCTTAAATTCTATGGGACCGCTGATTTTAACGTCCATACCCAGCCTTTTCATAATTTCGGCGTTTCCGTGAGCAACCCTCGAGTGAGAAATGTCTCCTACAAGCGTGATTTTTAAGCCCTCGAATTTTTTAAACTCCTCGTATATCGTCATAAGATCGAGAAGTGTTTGAGTAGGATGGTCTGAAGAGCCGTCGCCTGCATTAAAAATAGGGACCCCGATACCCTCGAGATCCCTATAATAACCGTCTTGTTTGTGTCTTATTACCACACCGTCAACACCTAAACACTCAAAGGTACGAACTGTGTCGTATAGGCTTTCTCCTTTTTGAAGCGACGAGCTAACCGCATCGAAGCTTATAGGAGTAATTTTTAAATTTAACATTGCCATATGAAAGCTGTAGTG
>LAHS01009550.1_pt1 | contig 14467 bp, 9 predicted proteins | sample 329651 | NCBI WGS metagenome assembly LAHS01 (sample SAMN03275699, study PRJNA271635) | activated sludge metagenome | isolation source: sample C-1 Sludge from hydrolytic chamber (first chamber) of Anaerobic... | reverse complement strand
TGGCAGTGAGGGGTATCTTTGGAAATGAGCCAATAAGCCACATCAGACCAAAGAGCAAATAGCTGACGGGAATAATAAGTCTTGCATCCGCACCGAGCAAAATCGCCAGTGAAAGCCCCGCCACAACAGGGATGCTGATTTGCTCGTAAACAACAGGACGAAATACAATCCATAGCATCGGAATGAGCGCCGCCACCACAATACCGAGTGCACCGCCGGCAATGGGATTGATTTCGATTGCCACCCAAATGACAATCCACGGCACAAGTAGCAGCAGCATATTGGTTTTGTGCTGCAGTTTACGTTCCGTTGGTTTTAGCGGCGTTTGCTCGCCAAACAATTCGTCCCATTTTAGCATAAGGCTAAAATCACCAATGACTTTATAAAGCCGCTGAAACAATGCGTCCTGGCCAGTCATTTCCCCACGAGCGATGGACCGCCAAACCGAGTACGGTGTTTCAATCCGCGTTGTGTACGAATTGAAATTGTCAGTTATAACCTCCGAACCTTCCTTTGTCAGCAGGATTTGATAGGTTTTGTCAATATCCGTATAATGAAACTCTATAATGCGCTCCACACCGTCCGGCTTATATAAAGCAGCCATCTGCTTTGTAAAACCGAAACTGTTGTCATTTACTGCTTCTAAATCGCCCTGTGTGTCCATTCCCCAAGAAGCATCTGCCATTTTTTCAAATACCTCACGAGGATAGAGTGGTTCTTCCAGTTCGGATTGCGTTTTAGAATGAATCCCTCCGGCAGCATATTCCGCCCCTGCTCGGCAGACGACTTCCAAATATGTATCTGTGCGGACCTTCAACTCTGGTACATGAAATAATTCCCCCTGACCGCAAAAAATTGCTGTATATCGGCTTCTGCCAAGAAAGTGATCAAACATCGAGTTGACTGCTTCATAGTTACCCTTTGGCGTCCAAAATCCGCAGGTGGAAATGACAATATGTTTCTGACGATGCAAATCATACCGCGGGGGATGCCCGCCACTCTCGGCTCCCTCCGACATAAACGGTAAATTCATCGGCAGTTGGCGGTCAATAAGGTTTTTCAGTCCACTGGGAACACTGAAATAATATAGCGGAAAAGACCAAACAATCACATCGGCAGCAATCATTTTGACGAGAATTTCGCTCATTTCATCGTTAATGACGCACTTCCCCGGAGTTTTATTCCAGCAGGCAAAGCACCCCAAGCAAGGATTGATCTTAGCTTTTGCCACATGAATAATTTCGGCATCCAAGCACCCGGCTCCCTCTAAAAAAGAGCGAGTTAGGCGCATCGTATTGCTTTGTTCTTCTTTAGGAGAACCGTTCAAAACCAAAACTCTCATTCCGTCCCCTCCTCTATGATGGCAATTGCTTTATTCGCCCAGTCAATGCTCGCATTATAGAATGATTCGCCGTAAAGGATAGAAAGATTCCAAAATTTCGATTTTTTATCATCGCTTAACGTCGTACCATATTCACAGCTTGCAGCATGAGCAGCTTTGAGAGTTTCCTTGCTTTCAAGACACTTGTCACGGTAGGTCTGCAGCATATTCAGTGATTGTTGAATGCTTACTTCCCCCGCAAAGAAAACACGCATAAGAAACGCGCTTTTTACACGCATTGCATCGGCAATATCTGGCTCTGGCAGCAACAGCCAGCTCATCAGCTCGCTTTTCCCACTGTCTGTTATGGTATATACACGCTTGTTTGGCTTTTCAGTTTGCAAAATGCGCTTACTGGTCAGCCAGCCGCTCCGTTCCATGGCATCTAACTCACGGTAAATCTGGCTGGCTTTTGCCTGCCAGAAGAACGCAAGAGAAGCCTTAAAAGCCTTATCCAATTCATAACCCGTCATTGAACCGTAATTTAAAAGACCTAATATGCCGTGTTTGAGTGACATACCTACACCTCAATTCGTTATATATTCAACAAGTTTATTATATAACTATAGGAATATAATGTCAAGGTAAACTTATTAAATTTTAATTTTGGAAAATTACGGCGCTCTACAGCCGTTTGAGCCAAGAGGACGAGCTTGCGGGCGAAAAATTTGCTTGCAATTTCTATAAATGCATGTATGATATATTTGAAATGAAAGTAATTAAAAAAGGAAAAGCAGGAGGTTGAATGTGTCAAACAAAATTGATACTATATTAAACGGCATTGAAAAGGATATTGAAGAAATTCTATACGAATATGTAAAAGCTCCGAGTTTTACAAATACAAGAAATGAAAAACAAGCGGAAGAGTTCTTTCAGTATTATTTTTCAACAGTTCCATATTTTAAAAATACACACGGCTCCTACGGTACTTATGAAATAAAAGACGATACATATAACAGGGCTGTAAGTTATGCGTTTTTAAAAGGAAAAGGGAATGATACTGTTGTTTTTGTTCACCATAATGATATTGTAAGCGTCGAAGATTTTAAGCTTCTTAAAAACTATGCATTTTCACCGGAAGAATTGAAAGAGCAGCTTATAAAAATAAAAAACACATTAAGCAATTCCACCAAGAAGGATTTGGAGGATGATACATTTCTGTTCGGAAGAGGTGTCTGCGACATGAAAGGAGGAGGCTCAGTTCAGATGGCACTTTTGAAAAGATACAGCGAGCTTAAGGATTTCAAAGGAAATGTTGTTTTGATCGCAGTTCCCGATGAAGAAAATCTTTCTGCCGGAATGCGGGCAGCGGTAAAACTTCTCAGCGAATTGCAGGATGATTACAACTTAAAATACAAACTTATGATTAATTCCGAGCCTCATGAAAGAAAGGATCCGGAAGTGGGAGTTTTTTCGGAAGGCTCTGTAGGTAAAATTATGCCCTTTGTTTACGTTCGAGGATTTTTGGCACATGCCGGAAAGGTTTTTGAAGGATTGAATCCCATTCATGTAATGAGTAAAATTGTAAGCAGGACTGAGCTGAATATGGATTTCAGCGATGTGGTTGGAAACGAAGCTGCACCGCCTCCGACATGGCTTTATCTTAAAGACAGCAAAGAGCAGTATGATGTTTCAATGCCCTTAAGTGTTATGGGATGCTTCAGCATATTGACATTGAATCAAACACCTCAAAGTGTGCTGCAGCATGTAAAAGTAATATGTGAGGAGTCCTTCGATCATGTTATAGACGATATGAACAACAGCTATAGAAGATTTGCAAAAGCCAAAGACTTGCCCCTTAAATATTTATTGTGGGAAACAAAGGTAGTTTGTTTCCAGGAATTATACAAAGAAGCAGAAGCTGCATACGGAGAAAAGTTCAAGGAAGATTATGCTATGAAAATGGGCGAATTAGCATATAGGCTTAAGAATGACGAGCTTACAATGATAGAATGCAATTTTGAGCTGGTTGAATTTACTTATGGATATATTGATGATTTAATGCCAAGAATTGTTTATGGCTTGATACCGCCATATTATCCAAATGTGGCTAACTTGTTTATCGATGATTTAGAGCCTGCAGTAGCTGATATGAGCAAAAATTTAAATGAATTTACGGAAACAGAATTTGGGCAGAAATATACGACTGAATATTTTTACACGGGAATATCTGATTTAAGCTATACAAATGTTAATATTCATGACAGCGAGCATATTTACGCTGCATTAAATGACTCCATGCCTCTTTTAGGACATGTTTATGATGTGCCTATAAAGCTTATAGAAAAAATATCAATGCCGTGTATAAACATTGGTCCATGGGGAAAGGACTTACATAAGCTTACGGAAAGAGTCAACAAAGAGGATTTGTATGTAAGAACTCCGAAAATTATTAATAAAGCAGTATCGCTGATTTTAGGCAATTAAAAATAAAAGCTGTGCTTATGTGGGCACAGCTTTTATTCTATGCTCCATTATACTTGAAATTGATTTTGGCATAATCAAAAATGTTTTAAACATAAATATTTCGGTATATACTATATTATATGTGCCTAATCAAAATAAAAATAAGGACAAGATATTATGGATTAAATTAAGGTATCATCAGGTAAGTTAGATAATGAAAAACAAAGATATAATACTTCCCGGGGAGGAAATTGAGTTTTCCCTTATAGAAAATTATGGAACATTTTAATTTGCCAAATCGTCTAAGTAAAAGGAGGTGTTATAATGAAAAGCAAAATTTTATGTTTGTTACTTATCATAACTATGATTTTCACGGGATGTTCTTCTTCTATAGACTTAATGGAGGACATTAAGCCAAATAATGAAATGGGGATGACACAGCCAATGGATGGAAACTTAAATCAGGCAATTTTAAATTTTACCTGGAATATGTTCAAGGAAAGCAGCAACAATGAAGGCAATTTAATGATTTCGCCGCCATCTGTTTATTTTGCTTTAGCGATGACGGCAAATGGGGCAGATGGGAAAACAAAGACAGAAATGCTTAAAGCATTAAGTGCTGATAATATTACATTGGATGATTTAAATGAGGGTCTCAAAGACTGGATGAATACAATAACCAAGAATAGAATCGCTGAGTTTTCCATAACAAATTCAATCTGGTACAGGGAAGGGTTTAAAGTAGATAAAGATTTTCTTCAAACTAATGCAGACTATTATGCAGCTCACGTACGAGGCCTTGATTTTGCTCAGAAGTCTGCACCTGACACCATAAATAACTGGGTTAAGGATGCAACAAATGATAAAATAGACAAAATTGTTGAGGAAATAAGCGATGACTTAGTTATGTATTTAATTAATGCTATTTATTTCAACGGGGATTGGAAATATGAATTCTCTGCCAACAAGACTCATAAAGGAACATTCAATACACCCAACGGAAAAGTGGAAACAGATTTTATGAACAGAAGAGGGAACATGGATTTTTTAGAATCCGATGGAGTAACAGGAGTTATACTTCCGTATCTTGATGAGCAATTTGCTTTTGTAGGATTACTTCCTGCGGAAGGCGAAACTCCCAGAGATTTAATAAACAATTTAACTGCCTTGGATTTGCTAAATCTGATGAAAAATAAGGAAGAGAAGAACATCGAGTTGTCCATTCCCAAATTTGAAAGCAGCTATGAAGACAGCTTAAAAAATGAATTGTCAAACATGGGAATGAAATTGTCCTTTCAGCCATATGATGCCGATTTTTCAAAAATGAATGAGTCCCGTTCAAAGGATTTGTTCATCAGTGAAGTTAAACATAAAACCTATATCAGGGTTGATGAAAAAGGAACAGAAGCCGCTGCGGTAACTTCAATCGGAGTAGTAGCAACAGGAATGCCCTTAGAGCTTCCGCATCTGACATTCGACAGGCCCTTCGTATACGGAATTGTTGATGTTACAACAGGTATACCGCTTTTCACAGGCATTATGGAGAATCCTGCAATTAAATAAAAAATACAAATTATATTATTTTTGAAGAATGAATAAAGTTGTTGAGCTATAATCAGTTCGGCAGCTTTTTTATTCAGTCTGCTCCCGGAATAAGCAAAATTTAGTTTAAAAAGTGTTTAATAAATGTTGATTAAAATAAAAAATATTATAAAATTATTTTTTAATAAACCCTTTTTTCCACTGTTAAAAAAACATGTCAATTGTATAATTGCTTCAATAAAGAAGGAGGTTTAGAACATGGAAAACGATTTAAAAAAACCATCGCTTGGTACCGCACTATTAATTGTGGCTTTTATGTTTGTTATTATCATTCTTCAGCTTATAGCAGCAGGTAGTCCCGATATACACTTGACATTGGTATTCTCAATTACATTTGCAGTATTACTGCTGCTGAAGAATGGAACAAAATGGTCTGTAATTGAAGATGGTATTATGCATGGATGCAAAATAGCGATGATTCCAATGTTGATACTGATGTTTATCGGGATGCTTATTCCAACGCTTATTGCGGCAGGAACAATACCGGCGCTTATTTATTATGGACTGAAAATTATTAATCCCTCAGTATTCCTGCTAACTGCTGCATTGGTATGCAGTGTTGCATCTCTAAGTACAGGAAGCAGTTATACAACCGGAGGAACCTTTGGTGTTGCTTTTATGGGTATAGGCATGGGTCTTGGCATACCGCCGGCAATGACAGCTGGTGCCGTAATTTCCGGTGCAGTTATCGGAGATAAATTATCACCGATTTCCGATTCTACAAATTTAGCGGCAGGTGTTTGTGAAACCAATCTTTTTAAACATGTTAAAAGCATGATGTATACAACTATTCCCGCTTTTATAATTTCATGCATACTTTATGCGGTTCTTGGCAGGAATTATAGTGCTTCTTCAATAGATACAACTGCAGTTGATGTAATATTGAACGGAATTTCATCAAAATTTAATGTCTCTGCTGGATATACACTTATCAGTATTATTCCATTGGCAGTAGTTATATTTATGGCAATTAAACAGGTAAGCGCTCTTGCTACAATGGTGGTAGCATCCTTGACGGCAATGATAATAGCAATGGTAACTCAGGGTTTTAGTCCGATTGAAATGATGGCATTTATGAATTATGGATTTAGTATTGATGTCGGAGTTGATGCAGTTAATGCACTTCTTAACAGAGGCGGGATACAATCTATGATGTGGACTGTTTCCTTAGGTTTTTTAGGGCTTTCCTACGGTGGTATTCTTGAAAAAAGCCGAACAATGGAAACATTGCTTGACAGTATGAAAGGACTTACGAAAAATGCAGGAAATCTTATTACAACACACGTAGTTTCTACGATTATTGTTAACTTATTATCTGCAAGTCAGTATGTGTCAATCATTATACCTGGAAGAATGTATCTTCCAGCATATAGAAAATTAGGCATAAGAAGCGATGTAGCTTCCAGAACCTGTGAGGACGCCGGTACAGTCACTTCTCCATTAGTGCCTTGGGGATTGTGTGGTGTATTCTTTACAGGAGTACTTGGAGTAAATACTATTGAATATCTTCCATATGCATTCCTGAGTTATATAACTCCGGTTGTTGCAATTATTTACGCATATACGGGAAAGTTTATTTGGAAGGAGGAAATTACAGGTACTGCAATAGATGTTAAGAGGGAAAATACCGCAGATGGTGCAAAATGATGAAGTATATTTATAAAATGTTAAAGGACAGTAGGTGAGCAAGATGTATAAAATCGAAAAGGATCAAACAACAAAGCTATTAATGGATTTAGTCGGTATTGATAGTCCGTATTTCGAGGAAGACACAATTATGGAGTATGTCCACAGCTGGTTTAAACAAAACAATATAGATGCCTTCATTCATGAGTATCATGAGGCAAAGGTCACTGATTTTAAAGGAAAGAATGTTGTTGTCAATTTAGAAGGTGAAAAAGGCGGTCCTGTAATATGTCTCAACGGACATTTAGATACGGTTAAACTCTGCAATGGCTGGACAGTTAATCCCAAAGGAGATTTGAGAGATGACAAGCTGTATGGGGTTGGAGCACTGGATATGAAGTCCGGCTGTGCAGCTACAATGATTGCTTTGAAGGCATTTGCCGAAAACCATAAAAATTTTAAAGGAAAAATAATTTCAACATATGTATCTGTTGAAGAAGGTCCTTACGGCTTGGGCACTAATGCTCTTATAGAAGAAGGATATATAAAGGATGTGGATTTTTCAATTATCACTGAGCCATCTGCAGGTTTTACCGGAAACTCATATCCTGATGTCAGTTTCGGAGCCCGGGGAGGATATGGTCTTGAAATTGAATTGTTCGGTGCATCAGCCCATGCAGCAACTCCCGAAAATGGTATAAATGCAGCTGAGGATGCTTCAAAAGTCATATGCGAGCTTAAAAATGTAGAATATATTGAGGATCCTCACCTTGGCAAGGGCTCAGCGTGTGTGGTGGCAGTTGAAAGCGACGGAGGGGCCTGTAGTGTTCCAGATTATGCAAAGATACGTTTATTCTGGCATATTGTAGTGGGAGAAAATGAAAAAACCATAACAAATGAAATTGAAAAAGCCATTGAAAGAGCCGATATAAAATGCAAATATAAGATTAAATTCCGAGATTCTCCTTCCGAAGGCTCAAAGGGATTTATGCCTTACAAAATTACAGGTGAAGAACCTATGACAAAAGCTTTTTTAGAAGCGGTTGAAAATGTCTGTCAAACAAAGCCTAACATTTCATACTTTCAAAGCATAGGAGATTTTAATTATTTAGGTTCAAGATTAGGTTCGCCTGCTGTTATTTTTGGTGCTGCAGGGAGCAACTTTCATGGAAGCAACGAATATGTGGAATTGGACTCAGTCGTAATAACCGCGAAAGTTGTTTATGCTTTTCTTGAAAAGGTGTTATGCTCATAATTTTAAGAAAATAATAAAAAGAAAAGTCTGACGGGCTTTTCTTTTTACCTCATATTGGAAAAGCTGTTTTCATATGATATAATTAATAAATGATTATATTGAATAAATATATTTTATAATGCGGCATTATTTGGAGGAAATCAGATGTGTGCGGATATTTTGATTAAAAACGGAAGATGCATGACTATGAAAGATAGAAAGATAGTCGAATGGATTGCCATTGAAAAAAACAGGATAATTGCCATTGGAAATGGTACGGAATATGAGTCATTCGTCGGAAATGATACAGTTGTTTTCGATGTGTGCGGCAATACTGTGCTTCCGGGATTTATTGACAGTCATTTTCATGTGGTTCAGACTGCTCTTGATTCTGTTAGCTTGGATTTGAGTAAAGTGAAAACTCATGTTGAAATGGGTGAAAAAATCAGAGAAGCTTCCAAAAGTTTTATGGGAGATTATATTCGAGGAATTCGTGTTTCGGAAGGCCAATTCCAAGAGAAAGTATATCCGGGAAGAGTTCTTATAGATAAATACTGCAATAATGTGCCTGTTGTGCTAAATTCTTTGGAGTATCAGGTAAGCATTCTCAACACATGTGCCATGTTATATTTCAAAATACCATTTACAGCTGAGGGCATTGAGATGGATAGCAAACAGATGCCTACAGGTTTATTCAGAAAACAAGCAAATGCTATTCTTAGAACAAATATATTAAAAAACATATCAGACAATACAAGAAAGGTTGCTGTTTCAGAGATAATGTCCACTCTTTTAATGAATGGCATCACTACGGTAAATGCAATGGAGGGCGGATTCATGTACAGCGACAAAGATGCAGAATTTGTTTTTGAACATGGGAGCGAATTTCCTATTGATATGGTGCTTTTCTATCAAACTATGGATATTGATAAAATTAAAGCTATGGATCTTAGAAGACTTGGAGGATGTCTTTATATAGATGGTACTTTTGGCGCCAGAACGGCTGCTCTTTCCTTTGAATATGCAGATTGTCCCGGCACAATGGGAAGCCTTCGCTTATCTCAGCAGGAGCTGAATGACTTTGTAATTAGATGTTATAAAAACAATCTTCAGTTAGCGTTGTATACGATTGGTGATAGGGCAATAGAATTAGCACTTAATGCTCATGAGAATGCACTTTATCAAACGGGCATAACAGGTCTTCGTCATAGATTAGAACATGCGGAACTTGTTACCGGCAAGCAGATTAAAAGAGCTAAGGACTTAAATATTATTCTTTCCATGCAGCCCACATATGAGACATATTGGGGAGGTAATGGAAAGATGTATGAACAAAGGTTGGGAGAAAATTACATGCGAACTAATCCTTTTAAAGAGATAACCGAAAATGGAGTAATTATATGTGGAGGCTCGGACAGCGATGTTACAGAGCCTAAGCCTCTTTTGGGAATTCATTCCGCTGTAAATCATCCTGTTTCAGAACACAGTGTTGATTTATATGAAGCCTTGGAAATGTTCACCTGCAATGGAGCTTATGGTATTTTTGAAGAAAATATTAAAGGTACTTTAGAAATTGGAAAATTAGCTGATATTGTGATTCTTGACCGGGATATCCTTCTGACACCGCTTAACCAGATAAAAAAAACAAAAGTGTGTGTGACAATTAAGTCCGGAGAAATTTTGTATAATAACCTTGGATGATAATGATTGGAAAAGGAAACGATATGTTAAATATATGCTTTTTGGGAAAATCTAAAATTGAATATGATGGCAAAGAAATTGAAGAACATCTGGGAAATAAGGCAACAGCTTTAATTTGTCTTCTTGTACTAAATGAGAGAAGATATTTAAGCAGAGAAAAAATCATAGGGTATTTATGGCCGGACAGCAATATAGAGGCTGCAAAATATAATTTGCGTTATAATTTATGGCTTATTAAAAAAAATATAACCGAGGATAAGAATCATAATTTATTTTTGAAGGTGGATAATGACTGCTGCGGCATAAACAAGAAATATGAATTCACATGTGATATTATTGATATAATGAAGTTTAAACCAAACAATGAGGATTCGGTAGAAAGTATATTAAAACTTAAAAAGCTGTTTCGAGGAGATTTATTAGAAGGATGCTATTTCAATAAATGTGATGAATTTAATGACTTTATCATATATGAAAGAATAAATTTTGAACAGCGCAAGGTTAAAATATTGCAACGTTTAGTTGAAGTATATCAAATGGATAAAAGATATGATGACTGTATAGATGTACTGAATGAAATTTTAGAAATTGAACCCTATGATGAAAAGATGGTACTAAAGCTCATGAACATTTATCAAAAAAGCGGGAAACGGGCTTTTGCAATAGACTATTTCAACAAATTCAGCTACAGTTTATCATGCAGTCTTGGTATAAATCCTTCTAATGAGCTTAGAAATAAATATAATGAAATAAAAATGGCTGTATCAGATTGCCAATCTTGTGATGAAACGATTAACAGTAATGTGACAGAGCTTAAAGAAAATTATCCGGATATAAAAATTATTTCTTATTGTATTAAAAATGTGGAATATTTTTGGATGGCTGATGTAATAGGTAAAATTATCGATTTAGGAGTTGATAATTGCTTTGAACGGTTGAGTCAAAAACAATTGATAGATTTAAGTTACATTCAGAGCGAAATATTAAAATTCTGCAATGAAAAAGTTGATATAATAGAGTATAAACGAGAAATAATTAGTGTGTGTATTATTAGTTCATTTATCAAGTTATTAGAAGCTGTATGCCATGAAAGAAATCTGACCATTATAATTTTGAACTATGCTGATATGGACGAAATTTCAGCAAATGTCGTGGAGTATCTCAGAAGGATACAAATGAAAGGATTAAATATTGTTGAAGAATAAGATGCTGTTGGGCTATAATAAGTTTAGCAGTTTTTTATGTCCACAAATGTCCACAGATTTTAAATAACTGTGGAAATAAATGTAATAGTATGATATAATTACAAGATAGATAAAAAGTATACTAATGTAATTAATAAAAATATACAATAGGAGGATACATAAAATATCAAATACTTTTAGTGGTGTTGAAATGCTTAAAATCGCAATATTATTGAAAGAGGAAGGAGCGGATTACTACCAAAAAGGAGCTAAAAATACAAAAGAGAAGTCAGTAAATTTTTATTAAGTGCAGCTTAGAATATATCATTTAAATATGTCGGTAAGTTTATTTATGTTAGTAATAATAACATGATGAATTATTTAAATTTGCAGTTTATGGATATATTTACATTTTGTTATGGGTTTTTCCAATATCGCCTTAGCAAGTAAATTTTACACGATTTGACATTAAGTTTTTACGGTGATAGAATTAAAATGTTGATATTTTATTAACAATTCTGACAATATTTATAACATAAAGAAATATACAATATAAGCAACTACATATGAATAAATTATACATGGCTAAACTAATTAGCTTTAAGGTGATAGTAATAACTTTTGTTATGCTATAAATAAAAATTTTTGGGAGGACTTTTTATGTTTAAAAAATTTACTAACGGCTGCGTAAAAGTCATGAGTAAATACTTGCCAGATGCTTTTATCTTTGCTATTGTACTAACTATTATTACATTTGTTGGAGGCGTTACTTTAACAGGTCAGTCTTCATTCGAAATGATTAAGCATTGGGCAGGACCTAAGGGATTTTTTGGTTTGCTGGCTTTTACCATGCAGATGGTATTGGTGCTGGTTTTAGGAAGCGCCATGGCTCAAGCACCGGTATTTAAAAGACTTTTGCAGAGAATAGCAAAAGCTACAAAGACACCGGTAAGAGGTATTATGATTACAGCATTTGTATCAGTTGTTGCATGCTGGATTAACTGGGGCTTCGGATTGGTTATAGGAGCTTTGTTGGCAAAAGAAGTTGCCAGAGAAGTTAAAGGAATTGACTACAGATTGTTAATTGCATCTGCCTATTCAGGATTTGTTGTTTGGCATGCTGGTATTTCAGGTTCCATTCCATTGCAGGTTGCAAATGAAGGTGCTTTAGCTGCAGTTGCTCCTGATGTATTCGATAAGACATTTACTATTGCAACAAGTCAGACTATTTTTTCACCTATGAACTTAGTTATATCTGGAATAATAATATTTGGTCTGCCATTTGTATGTAAGGCTATGATTCCAGATAAAGAGCATACAATTGAGGTTGATCCTGCTAGATTGATTGAACCTGAACCTGTTGTTGAAGAGCCGTCTAAGTTTACTCCGGCAGATAAAATGGAAAGAAGCAAAATTTTATGGATTATTATATTAGTTATGGGCTTTGTTTACATTATATATAATTTTACTAAGGTTGGATTAAATTTAAGCTTGGATTTTGTAAACTTTATATTTATGTATGTAGGTATTTTACTCCATGGAACATTAAGAAGGTATATTGATGCTATTAATGAAGCAGCTAAAAGTGCCGGCGGTATTATTCTTCAGTTCCCATTTTATGCAGGTATCATGGGAATGATGACAGGAGCAAATCCTGAAACCGGTATATCACTTGCTGGTGTAATATCTACTGCTTTTGTAAGCATTTCTAATCAAACCACATTCCCCTTGTTCACATTCTGGAGTGCAGGTATTGTAAACTTCTTCGTACCTTCAGGAGGAGGACAGTGGGCTGTTCAGGCACCTATTATGATGCCGGCAGGAGCTGCAATTGGTGTTGATCCTGCAAAAACAGCTATGGCTATTGCTTGGGGAGATGCATGGACAAATATGATTCAGCCGTTCTGGGCATTACCGGCACTTTCAATTGCCGGATTAAGCGCAAAAGATATAATGGGGTATTGCGTAATAACATTATTATTCAGCGGTATTGTAATTTCTGCGGGATTCATAATATTCTGACGTTTAAATTATTATAAAAAAAGTCATTTCCATAGCTATGGAATGACTTTTTTAATTTGTCAATTATTTATAGTAGCTTAAAATTTGTTTACTGCAAGTCGGCAGAAGCGGTAAAACATTTAGACAAGTGAACAAAAATGTGGTATAATTTAATTTAATTAACATTTAAAGGGAGGAAGTTATGGCATTTTTTACAACAAGCGATGGTGTTAAATTATTTTATAACGTTAAGGGTGAAGGAAAACCAATCGTATTGGTTCACGGGTGGTCTATGGACAGCACAGGATTTCAGGCTCAGATAGAAGAATTAAGTAAAAAATATAAAGTTGTTGTTTATGACCACAGAGGTCATGGTAAATCAGACAGGCCGGAATTCGGGTTAACCTTAAATCGCTTTGCAGTAGATTTAAGAGAATTGATTGATCATTTAAACCTTGACAACATTTTGCTGGGTGGATGGTCAATGGGTGCTTCAACAACATTTGAATATGTTAAAACTTATGGTGTTGAAAAACTTGCTTCTATAGTATTGTTTGATATGACTCCGAAACTATTAAGTGATGAAGAATGGAAGATGGGTCTATGGCATGGAGAATACACTTTGCAGAATGCATTGGACGACATGACTACGATGAATAATAATTTAGCTGATTTTATGGAGCCGTTTTTAAGAAGGGCAGTTCCATATTTTACTGATGAAATGATAGCACCAACCATGAAAGCAGCCCTAACAAATACACCTCATATTATGACTTCAATGTGGCTTGCTATGGCGTACAATGATTACAGGGACGTATTGAAAAATATGACAGTACCAACAATAATTGCGCATGGTGCTGCAAGTACATTGTATTCTAAGGAAACAGCACAATATTTGAATACGCATATACCTGATTCAAAGGTTGTTCCTTTTGAAAACTGTACTCACATGCTTGTTTTGGAAAATGCTGCAAAGGCAACTGAAATTTTAGCCGAAGCAGCAGAAGCAATGTAAAAAATAATATATAGCAATAGGTAACATTCATAAATATAAACATAAAACCGTTGAAGTTCAACGGTTTTTTTATTGCACTTTGAGGACGGGCTAAAGACATATCATCATAACCATTAATGATAGCCTTCTTTCACACCGAAATTCACATTGAATTACTTTGCAATATCAATAAATTGGGATATAATATGATTAAAAAAAGAAAGTAAAGGAAAATAAGGAGGTGAAAAAATGGCTGAAATTAAATATGAAATAACCGAAGAATTAGCTGTGCTTTCCGAATCCGCAAAGGGTTGGACAAAGGAGACCAACTATGAATT
>LAHS01005592.1_pt1 | contig 14516 bp, 9 predicted proteins | sample 329651 | NCBI WGS metagenome assembly LAHS01 (sample SAMN03275699, study PRJNA271635) | activated sludge metagenome | isolation source: sample C-1 Sludge from hydrolytic chamber (first chamber) of Anaerobic... | reverse complement strand
TGTCCAATTACCGTTGGCATCAACACTAGCCTTGCTACCTACATTGGGTATTACATTCCCCTGTTTATCTTTTATCACTACCTCAACATCTGAACCAACTTCTACCTTACCTTTAATCTCTGGTTGAGGTGTTGTCACAATTGTCGAGGTTGGTGTTTCAATAGTTAAAGAGGCTGCAAATGAATTTATTGCCTGTATTTTAAAATCTCCTACTGGAAGACTATTTGTCTTACCTATTAAGTTACCAGTAGCTTTTTTATATTCTACATTGATAACTGATTCACCCGTCACATTTTCATTCGTAGGTAATGTTAAAACAATTGTATTCCCATCTATTTTGTATGTAACATTTCCTATAGGGATTTCGATTCCATCCTTTGTAATTGTAAAGCCATTTAAATCCGTTAATGTCACACTTTGATCAAAAATTAGTGTCACTTCATTATTATCTGTGACTGTTTGCGTCAGTGTTGCCTTTTCTAACTCTGGCTTTGTTGTTACCAAAGTAAAATATTGACCATCTGTGAATGTTAATTTTGTTGTATAGTATTCTTTCCCATTGATTGTTTTCCACGTTAACGGATACTCTGTGTTTGAGCTAAAATCCTCATTTCCAACAAGTAATGCCCCTTTCTCAGGTAATGCATCTTTCGGAATGGCAAACTCTACTTGTCCAACATTCCCTCTATTTTGCACTTTCCAAATACGTTCAGTATGTGCTCTACCGTCATTTGTTGGTTGTGTATAAGCAAATGGTAGATTATTATCTCCCCACATTAAATATTGCATATCAGTTGAAAATTGTGCTGGATTGCTAGAATTTTTATCATTAATTTCATTTAAACCAATAACCACTTGATTCCCAGGGTTAGTGCTATTACTTTGCTTCTGCAGTAATCCACCATTATCATCGCGTGCGATACCAGCGATGCTGTGGTAATAAGCTGCATTTGCAGTTGCGTCCCAAAGAACGCTTGTGTCAGAAGCTAAATAGTCTGCCTTCTTACTATTCGTAGGAAGTCCTTCAACATCAAGTGTATAGCCGTATTTAATAGCAAGATAGGAACTTATTTGTTTGCGCTCTGATTCATCTAGAGCACGGTCATACACAATAATGTCGCCAATTGTCCCTATCCATTCTTCTGCGCGACCACCTCCAATAATACGTCCTACCCGTGCCTGTGTATTAGCGGTGTTCCAACTCTGTTTTGCTTTACCTATTTGTGTAGTTTTGCTATATAATGCACCATTCGTACCATCATATGTTGCCACAAGTTCATTTGGCACATTTTTTTGCCAGAAACCCTCCTCACTTGAGAAGGAACCTCCAAAAATAGACATAGCACCTTTTGTAGTTCCACTAAGTTGGAGCATACCTATCATACTACCCAGAGAAGCAGTTCCCCATGAAATGATATAACGATTATCACCTGTATTGTTCTCTGATGCTGCTACAGCTACAATTGTTCTTGAGGAGTTACCCGTAGGAAGTTTATTGACGTCAAGATTAAAATACTTATTATTAAACTCTAACATCGGGTTAAAATTCACATTATACTGTGCATCATTACGGTACATTGGTTGCAGAGTAGTTGTATTCTGTGTAGCATGATTGCCTGTATTACTTTGATCTTGCCATTCAGATACTGTTTGTCCACTTTCAATACTAATTCCTTTATCGGGACGAAGCCATAATACTGCACCATCTACACCTGCTGGGGAAGATATTGGTGTATCATTGGTTGCTGCTTTTACCTCTTGCGGAAAACCAACAAATGAGATACTACTTGCGACTAGTGCTGTGGCAAGAAATGTGTTGAGCGAGCGTTTCCACCATTTTTGTTGCTTTTTAGTTTGCATGTTTGTTCCTCCAATCTTTGAAAAGGTGTCATAGTTTTTTCGTAAATTACTACTCATCCTCCTTTTGGGACTAGATTTTTCCCAAGAAATCTGAGGTTTTCGACATTTCCTCACATTTAAATATAGAACATCGACATCTACAAAACATTTACATCAGTAATTTCTCACAATGTACTCTTAGATATCGGATTCACAACAAAAAGCCCTGTAGAAAGGTACGAAAAATACCCCTTTGGTCAAAAAAATTTCCAAAGGGGTAAAGTAGCATTTAAAACATGTTGTATTTTAAATTCTCTTTTTCAAAGTTGCGCTGAGAACTTAATTGGAGGTTAATGCTATTTATGTATAGCTCAAAACTTCAACAGTATTTAATTTCTTCTTTCCAATAATTAGTTTTATAAAAGTAAAAACCTTGATACAGCAACGACTACACTGTACCAAGGTTTATTTTTGATGTCACAACATTTTAGATATTTAAGAAAACTATATTTTTAAATTGTGACAGTATTGGTTTAACTCACAGAACCTTAGCTCTAAGCCCTACTCCACCGTCACTGATTTCGCTAAGTTACGAGGTTTATCAACGTCACAACGACGGTGTAGTGCCGCATAGTAGCTAATTAACTGTAATGGCACAACTGAAACAAGTGGTGTTAAGTATTCGTTAACATGCGGAATAACTAGACGGTCGCCGTCTTCGTCTACGCCAGCCATAGCGATAATGCATGGGTATGCTCCACGTGCAGCTACCTCTTTGACATTGCCGCGAATATTTAAGGCTACCGCTTCTTGTGTAACAAGGGCGAATACTGGTGTGCCTTCTTCAATTAAAGCAATTGTACCGTGTTTTAGTTCGCCACCTGCAAAACCTTCCGCTTGAATATATGAGATTTCTTTTAGTTTTAAAGCACCTTCAAGGCTTACACAGAAGTCGATATTACGACCAATAAAGAAAGCATTGCGTGCAATTTTTAAGTAGTCCTCTGCGATGTCTTCTAATACATCTTTTGCATCAATAATTGTTTGAATACCGTTGGCCGCAATTGCAAGCTCTTGTTTTAAATCAAATTCTATGCCTTTACCGCTTGCTTTTGCAGTCACATATGCTGCTAGTGCAAGTACTGCCACCTGCGCTACATATGCTTTTGTTGAAGCTACAGCGATTTCAGGACCTGCATGTAATAATAGTGTATAATCTGCTTCACGTGATAGCGTTGAACCTGGTACGTTTGTAATCGTTAATGTTGGATACCCAAGCTCTTTAATTTTCACAAGTACTTGGCGGCTATCCGCTGTTTCACCTGATTGGGTAATAAAGATAAATAGCGGTTTTTCTGAAAGTAGTGGCATATTATAACCAAACTCACTTGAAATATGCACTTCTACCGGAATACCAGCCATTTTCTCGAAATATTGTTTACCGATTAAACCTGCATGGTAACTTGTGCCGGCAGCAATAATGTATAATCGATCGGCAGCTTGCAATGCTTGTAAAATAGCTGCATCAATTGTTAAATCGCCATTTTCGCCTTCGTATGCTTGAATAATTTTACGGATAACGGTTGGCTGTTCATCCATCTCTTTTAACATATAGTGAGGGTACGTACCTTTTTCAATATCGCTCATATCAAGCTCTGCTGTGTAAGGTGCACGCTCTACTACTGTGCCATCTAATTTTGTAATTTGCACACTACCTTTGTGCACGATAACGACTTCTTTATCGTGTAATTCCACAAATTGATCAGTTACTTGTAGCATTGCCATCGCATCTGATGCAACTACATTGAAACCATCACCTACACCTACAAGAAGTGGTGATTTGTTTTTCGCCACAAAAATTGTATCAGCCGCTTCAGCATCTAATAATGCTAGTGCATAAGAGCCGTGTAGTAGAGATAATGTTTTGCGGAATGCCTCTGCTGTTTGCAGTCCATCTTTCACAAATAGCTCCACTAACTGCACAATTACTTCTGTATCCGTGTCAGATTTCATTGGGATGCCTTTTAAGTATGTTTTTTGTAATAAATGATAGTTTTCAATCACACCATTATGCACAATTGTAAAACGACCTGATGCACTTTGATGAGGGTGCGCGTTTAAACGGTTAGGTACTCCGTGCGTTGCCCAACGTGTATGACCGATTCCAACCTTAGCCGCTACATCTTCGTCTACTGCTCCACGTAAATCAGCGATACGACCTTTTTCCTTGAAGATTGTTACGCCTTCTTCGTTGCGTACAGCAATACCTGCTGAGTCATAGCCACGGTACTCTAGCTTCTCTAAACCTTTTAATAAAATTTCCTTAGCATCTGATTCCCCAATATATCCTACAATTCCACACATATTATATTTCCTCCGATATTGTCATATTAACGCAATGACAAACTAGACCTCAGCCTATCGAATTTTTTCGGTGGGCGTAAACAGTACCGCTTATTTTCAAATTGAAAATAAACATACTTATGCGCGCACGTCCTCAGACTATTTCAGCTATCTAAAATAGTGCTTTGCTCGATATGTGAAGTTTTCCTATTTATCTATTGCTCTACTTATACCTTCTCCATTTTCTGTACATTCAATCACTCAAATGCTTTCAAAATGAAAAATGACAATCGGGTATGTCGATCGGGAGGCATCCGCCGAATTTTCGATAAACCTCCACCTCGTCTGCTGAAGATGTCTTCGTTCAATTTCTTCAGCTCAGGCGCTATAATTGTTTTCCGATTTTTGTGCTCCCTTTCCTCCTTTAGCACTTGCTTAGCGGACAAGGTTACCCAAGCCGTCAGCTTCTCCATAATACTCAATCATATGCTATTCGTCAAATTTTCGTTATTAAAAATAACCCTTAGCTACTCTTTTTGTGACAAACTACCAAAGTGTAAGATGAAAAATGCCAGCATGATTGTATAACAATAGCAAAATGGCTGGGACAAAAGAGAAAAAGTGTTAGATTGACCACCATCAATCTAACACTTTTTGCTCTGCAGTTGTTATCCGCTTCGGCGGTGCTTTCCGCTTAGCACAGTAAGCCACAACCATCGCTAACTTGTAGAATGCCCGCGTCTTACGCTGTGTGCGTTCTGAGCAGGAGTCACCGCCTTTGCTACCAACAACTAGTTTTTCTTTTTTATTTATTAGCGATAATTTATCAACACCAATGTACCACTATTTAAGATTTTAAGGTTATGTCCCAGCCTCTAAAAAAGAACGGCGACTAGCTCTCTTTGCTTGCAAGTAATTTCACAATTTCTCGGTTAAAAGCTGGTAAATCTTTTGGTGTACGACTTGTTACTAATTGCTTTTGGCAAACAAATACTTCTTCGTCATGGAAAATAGCACCTGCATTTTCCAAGTCTACTTGTATGGATTTATAACCTGTTGTATCACGTCCATTTAATGTTTTAGCTGTAATCAGTAGTTGTGGCCCGTGACAAATTGCAAAGGTTGGCTTCATGTCATCCATAAACGTTTTGACGAAGGCTACAATGCGATCATCTGCACGTAAAATATCCGGTGAAAAGCCACCTGGAATAAACAGTGCATCAAACTCTGAAGCATGAACTTCCTCGATTCCCTTATCAATTTTTACTTTTTCACCATGTTTACCTTCAACTTCTTTTCCTGCTTCAATGTCAATTGTAATGACCTGATGCCCAGCAGCTTCTAATGCTGCCTTTGGACTTGTATACTCCACGTCTTCAAACATATCTGTTATTACTGTTGCAATTTTAGCCATATAAATTAAACACCCCTTGTTTATTGTGATGTTTATACTTCCCTCCCTCCACTATTTCAAACATAAAAAAACGATCTCCCAATGATGAGAGATCGCGTAATTTATAATTATTCTGTTAAACCCATTTCCGTACGTACTACATTGGCAATACGTTCTACATAAATTTCGCAGTCCGTTTCTGTAGCAGCTTCCACCATTACACGCACAAGCGGCTCTGTGCCAGAAGGACGTACTAAAATACGACCGTTTCCAGCCATATCTGATTCAACTTCTGCTATTACAGCTGCAACCTTAGCATTTTCCGTCACTGCATGCTTGTCTGTTACACGTACATTGACTAATCGTTGCGGGAAGATAGTCATTTCTGCTGCAAGCTCTGATAACTTTTTGCCAGTAGCTTTCATAATACTAACAAGTTGAATACCTGTTAGCAAGCCATCACCTGTTGTATTAAAGTCTAAGAACACAATATGACCAGATTGCTCTCCGCCAAGATTGTATTCATTGGCACGCATTTCTTCTACAACGTAACGATCGCCTACAGCCGTTTGTACGCTGTGCATACCGTTTTCTTCAACAGCCTTGTAGAAGCCCATATTACTCATCACTGTTGAGACAATCGTTTGCTTTTTCAAACGACCAACCGCATTTAAATGTTTACCAATGATAAACATAATTTGGTCACCGTCAACAATTTTACCTTTTTCGTCTACTGCAATAAGGCGATCGCCATCTCCATCGAATGCTAAACCAACATCTGCACCCTTTTCAGTTACAAATGCAGCAAGACCTTCTGGATGTGTTGAACCAACACCGTCATTAATGTTCAGACCTGTTGGGGAAGCACCCATAGTTGAAATGTCTGCTTCTAAGTCGGCAAATAAATGAGTTGCTAATGATGATGTTGCACCATGTGCGCAATCTAGCGCTACATGAATACCATCAAATTCTTCATCTACCGTTTGCTTTAAGTATTGAATATACTTTTGTCCACCTTCGAAGTAGTCACTTACAATGCCTAGGTCTGCACCGATTGGACGTGGTAATGTATCTTCTTGTGCATCAAGAATGGCTTCAATTTCTGCTTCTTGTGCATCAGTTAACTTGAAACCATCGGGACCAAAAAATTTAATGCCATTGTCGGCTACTGGGTTATGTGAAGCTGAAATCATGACGCCTGCATCTGCACTCATAATTCGGGAAAGATAAGCAACACCTGGTGTAGAAATTACACCAAGACGCATTACCTCTACACCGATTGATAAAAGCCCAGCTACTAGTGCACCTTCAAGCATTTCGCCTGAAATACGTGTGTCACGACCAATTAATACCTTTGGACGCCCTGTTGCATCCTTTGTTAAAACATAGCCACCTACACGGCCAAGTTTAAATGCAAACTCCGGTGTTAATTCACTATTCGCGACGCCACGGACGCCATCTGTTCCAAAATATTTACCCATTCTAATTGTTCTCTCCTTCAATGCAAGACGACCGCATCATGCTTATTTCCTGCGGACAATCGGACGGCTCGTCTGCTTACTTTTGGAAAAGTCTATTTTCATTCATCTACTAGTATTTAGGCCTCTTTAAATCACTTTCAGAGGCTCTAAGGCAAAAAGATGTTGCTACTCAAGTGTCGTACATTCACTATAACTGAAATATACAAGCGCTAACAATGTTAACTTGAGCTCTTATGTTCGTCAGCAATTTCGCTTTGCTGGATCACACAATTTGTAGAGACAGGAAATCTCATATATGAATCAAGTTAAAATTATAGTCAGTTATTGTTTAAGAATCAATATCTTCTGTTACAGGTTCAGGATTTGTCTCTTCAGGATTGGCGATAGTTTCCTTTTCTACCTGATCTACTTGATCTACCTTTTCTGCTTTCTCTGCCTTTGTAACATTCGCTTTAATTTTAACTTTCTGTTGAGATACTTTAGTCGCACCCTCCGGTAATTTCACATCAAATTCATACGTTTTGGATTCCGTAATTTTTGATAAATCCACTTCAACAGGTACTTCGGTTAAAACATCAATTATGGATTTCTTGCCAAATAGCCTTAAGCTAGTAGTATCAAGGGTTAATTGATTAATGGTAACCCCTTCTGCTGGTTTGCCCGTTTCCTTTATCGTAACAGGAAGTTCTTTGCTATATTCAGCAATATCTACCCGTACCTTAACCTGTTCTGGTTCTATTATCACATCTAATTTATTTAAATCGCGATCTAATACTTTAACAGCTGCTTCTTGAGAGAAAGGCTGTTTCAAGCCTTGTTCACCTGTTACAGTCGCTTTCACATAGCTAATGCTCTCAATAGCACTTTTTGCTCCCGTTACAAACACTGTTGCTGGGTTAGCAGACATTCCTTTTAAGAAATATCCTTCATCTATTAAACGATTATTCATTTCCGGATCTACACGGAACTCCTGCGTGACTTTTTCCTCTATATTTACATTCACTTTTGCTGGGTCTAGCGTCACTTGCAACTTATCAGAAATATTTTCGTATTGTAGTTCTACGTTATGCTCACCAATTAATAAATCATTTAAATTTACAAATACAGAGAAATCTTTCACCGCTTTTGTCCGTAAAACGATTTGCATTGGTCCTTTAATCGTGACATTAACAGTTTTCGGTATACCCGTTACAATCAGACTATCATCATCATAATAAACATCAACGGGTACATCTCGAATCACTTCCATTTGTACATTCGTTGTCGATTTATTTGAAGAGGATAACTCAGTCCGAACAGAGAAAAATAGTAAGCAAGCTAGAAAAAGCGCAATGATTCGCAATACCCATGGGCTATCCATCATTTTATCCATTCTTTTTCCCCCTCCAAGTCAACTTAGAGGCTGCATTCGATTCTTGTGCTGATCCGAACCACATTTTGCGTAACAGTGTTTCGAATTCCTCTAGAGAAAGATTGCGATGTAGATTTCCATTTAACGTAATACTTATAGATCCCGTTTCCTCTGATACAACAATCGTAATCGCATCCGTTACTTCACTAAGCCCAAGAGCTGCACGATGTCGTGTACCAAGTTCCTTTGAAATAAACGGACTTTCAGAAAGCGGTAAATAGCAAGCTGCGGCTGTAACCTTGTCTTTCTGCATAATGACTGCACCATCATGCAATGGTGTATTCGGTATAAAAATGTTAATAAGCAATTCAGAAGAAACTTCTGCATTTAGACCTATTCCCGTTTCAATATATTCATTCAAGCCTGTGTCTTTTTCTATAGAAATTAATGCGCCAATCCGGCGTTTTGCCATATAGCTAACCGACTTCTTCATGGCTTCAATTAGTCTTGTTTGCTCTTCTTCTTCTTGACTTGTCGAACGTTGGAAAAGCTTTCCTCGTCCAATTTGTTCTAGACCTCGTCGTATTTCTGGTTGGAAGATGATAATGATTGCCAAGAAACCAAACTCGATTACTTGCTTTAGCATCCACCCCAAAGTTTCTAACCCTAAAAAGTCTGTTGCGATACGTGCAATAATTATGACGAAAATGCCTTTTAATAGTTGGACAGCTTTCGTCCCTTTAATGAGGGTTAAAATTTTATAAACAACGTACCAAACGAGCAGTACATCTATGAAGTTAATAGCAATATTCACTGGTGTTAAATCCGTGAATTGTTCGATAATTTGCACGTGGCATCCCCCACTTTTCATTGCGAATCCATACACATTTAAGTATAGCATATTCTTTTCAAATGTAACTTTTTTCAAATGAAAAGTCTACCCATATGAGTAGACTTTTCATTCTCTACCGTGCACTACCATGTAGGACGTATAGAGTTCTATTTAGTTTCTTTTTCCTCAAATGTCATTGCAGTCTTAACTGAATTTTTGATGGTATACCATAACCATTCAAATGCTTCGTCAATTTCCTCGATATTGCCTGAAACGACTGCTGAAGATGCCATATACTGACCGTTAATAATCGTTACATTGCCATCTACTTCACCCTCAACAAGTAAGTCGCCATTTTTGACGACGATATCGCCTTTTACGACCTCTCCTTCTGGAACAATAACCGTTTGTCCTTCTACAACGAGATTTGGTTGTTTAGAGACCGAGAAGTTTTGATCATCCATGAAACTACCTAATAAAGTAGCACTCATAAATAAACAGAAAACTGCTGCTGCCACAAAGAACGGATGACGACGAATCCATTTTTGCATACCTACACGACTTTTGGGTTTCGGTAAACGCGCCATCACCGCAGCTTCGAAATCCGGAGGTGCTGTAATATGGGAAGCACTCTTCACAAAGGCGATCGTTTCACTCAATTCTTGCATCAATTGTTTGCAATCACCGCATGATTGCAAATGTTGTTTTAACTCTTGCTCATGCTCACGACTAATGTCACCGTCTAAATAATCATGCATATAGTCAATAATATGCTCTGGACAAATATTCATGACGCTCCCCCTCCTACAGATTGTTTAATTGCTTTCGTAATGCTTCGCGTCCGCGGTGAATTCTCGTTTTCACTGTCCCAAGAGGCATATCCAAAATTTCACTGATTTCCTGTAATGATAATTCTTCGATATATTTCAATACTATAACTGAACGATATTTATCCGGCAATCGTCCAATCTCATATTGAATACGATCTTGTAGCTCCATCTGCTCTAACTGTTCCTCTGGTAGTTGGTCATCTGCTGCAATCTGTGAGTACATATCGAGTCCTTCTGTACCAGCTACCTCCGCATCTAAATAATAATCCGGCTTTTTCTTTCTAATACGGTCTATGCAGAGGTTCGTCGCAATGCGATAAAGCCACGTCGAAAATTTTCTTTTTTGATCAAAAGTATGCAAGTTCATATAAGCTCGAACAAATGCTTCTTGTGCAATATCCTCAGATTCTTGCTTGTTTCCTAACATTCGGTAGCATACTTGGTACAGTTTGTGCTGATAGAGACTCACAATATCGGCAAATGCGTTTTGATCGCCTTTAAGCACTTGTTTTATTCTCTTATTTACTAACGCATCCATTGTGTTTACTTCTCCACCTTTACAACTGTCTTATACTATACGACCCGACTATAAGAAAAGTTTCAATTTATATTCAATTATAACAAAAGTTTTTTAAACGATGTGACGATAAACAATTTTTTCACAATTTACATTAAACTAGTGTCTCACCAAACAAAGAACCTATTAATGCCACTGCTACATCTGCCGTTTTATTTTTCTCGTCTAGTATAGGATTCACCTCAACAAATTCAGCAGATGTTAGCATCCCTGATTCTTGTAGCATTTCCATTGCTAAATGACTTTCTCGATACGATATACCACCAGGCACCGGCGTTCCCACTCCTGGTGTATAAAGCGGATCTAGACCATCTAAATCTAATGATAAATGTAAGCCGTCTACTTTCCGTTCTTGTAAGTAAGCGATTGCATCTTCCATCACACGCGTCATACCAAGTCGATCAATTTCATGCATTGTATAGACTTTAATACCTTGTTGACGAATTAACTCACGTTCCCCCGGATCTACTGAACGTGCCCCGATAATAATGACATTTTCAGGCTTAACCTTTGGGGCATAATTACGAATTTTCACAAGACGTTCATGACCCAGCCCAATACTAACCGCAAGTGGCATGCCGTGAATATTACCAGATGGTGTTGTTTCAGGTGTATTCAAATCAGCATGTGCATCAAACCAAATAACACCTAGGTTTTGGAAGTGCTCACCCAATCCTGCCAGCGTACCGATTGCAATACTATGATCGCCACCAAATACAAGCGGGAATTTTTTTTGCTCTAACACTTCATGTACTTGGTTAGCTAATGTGGTACTGATATCTATAACTTCCTCTAAATTTAATAGCTGTTTATCAATTTCTTTACTATCATGCTTTTGACTAACAAGTATATCTCCCTGATCATGTACTTCGTGTCCAATTGCCTCTAATCGTTCTACAACGCCAGCATATCGAATTGCACTTGGTCCCATGTCAACCCCTCTTCGTGTTTGACCGTAATCGGTTGGTACTCCAATAATTGATACTTGTTGTTTATTCATGTTTTTATACCCCCTTTTGGTGATAAGACTATTGTAAAGCCTACAATACACTTGGCTCAACCCAACAAAAAACCGTATATTTATTCATTTAATATAAATAAAAAAATCTCCTGCTGTTTTCAGCAAGAGATTAGTATCTGTAGTTAATGTTACACTTTTGAATTTAATATATAGAAAAGTGAGCCATGAAGGACTCGAACCTTCGACCCTCTGATTAAAAGTCAGATGCTCTACCAACTGAGCTAATGGCTCATAAAAGAAAAATGGCTGGGGTACTAGGATTCGAACCTAGGCATGACGGAATCAAAATCCGTTGCCTTACCGCTTGGCTATACCCCATTCATTTGAATAAATAAAACTGGTGGAGGGGGACGGATTCGAACCGCCGAACCCTAAGGAGCGGATTTACAGTCCGCCGCGTTTAGCCACTTCGCTACCCCTCCGAAAAAAAACACTATATGGTGGAGGATGACGGGCTCGAACCGCCGACCCTCTGCTTGTAAGGCAGATGCTCTCCCAGCTGAGCTAATCCTCCATAGAAACAGGTGTTATTTCTTCACAGTTTATTTATCTTTTTAAGCCTATGCATTACTACGATGCTGTAAAAATGGTGACCCCTACGGGATTCGAACCCGTGTTACCGCCGTGAAAGGGCGGTGTCTTAACCGCTTGACCAAGGGGCCATTTATTATGTCTCAAACAAGACAAGATTTATATTAACATCATTTTCGTTTTGATGCAAGTATTTTTTAAAAATTTCTTTTCAAAATTATAAATTAGTTAAAAAAGTGCAAAAAAATGGCTCCGAAGGCAGGACTCGAACCTGCGACAACCTGATTAACAGTCAGGTGCTACTACCAACTGAGCTACTTCGGAACAATACTATTTAATTTGGTTTTAACAACCTCTTAAGTACATTTATTATTATAGCAAGCATTCTAAATTATGCAATACTTTTTCAACAAAATTTTTTAATTTATTGCATAATTTTCGAATTCACGTCAATCTAACCCCGATAGTTCTCTATTAAATCTAATATTTCTATTTAATGTACCAAATATTCTTGCTGTATATTATTGTAATTGATAAAATATAAATAGTTTTACGAATTTTCTATTAAATTTGTTTTGGGGAGGAATGTTCATATGGTAACAAAGGATTTAATTGCACCAGAACTTTACAACATCACGGAGGAATTAGAGAAATTCTCCCAAGATAGTGATCGCCAAGCTATAAGATGGTTGGATGCACAACAAAACCGACGCACAATTTCTTATGCCGATCTTATTCAAAAAATGAATCAATACGCGAATGCTTTTACGGAGAGAGGATTACAAAAAGGGGATCGTGTTTTAGTCATTATCCCACGCCTACCAGAAGCTTATTTTGTTTTCCTTGGCTGTTTAAAAGCAGGTATCGTTCCGATCTCTTGTTCAGAGATGTTACGCGCAAGTGATTTAGAATATCGTATGGAACACGCTTCTGCAACCGCTGTTATTGCCTACGAAGCATTTACTAGTGAAGTAGATAAAATTACTTCTTCCGTAGCAGCCTTAGATAATAAATTAGTAATTGGCAACGCTACGCACAATTGGGTGTCTTTAGATGCATTAGCTGATAAGCAACCTACAAACTTTACAGCCGTTGCGACAAAACGGGATGATATGGCATTTCTTTCTTATACTTCAGGCACAACGGGTAAACCTAAAGGGGTGGTTCACTCTCATGGCTGGGGCTATGCACATATTCGAACAGCTGCTTCCAAATGGCTTTGTGTACGTGAAGGGGACTTAGTATGGGCTACAGCAGCACCTGGCTGGCAAAAATGGATTTGGAGTCCGTTTTTATCGACAATTATGTTAGGAGCAACTGCTTTTGTCTATCATGGTAGTTTTGAACCGCATACTTATCTTCAGCTCCTGCAGGACGAAAAAGTCAATGTGCTTTGTTGCACGCCGACAGAATATCGTATTATGGCAAAGATTGATAATCTTAAAGATTACAACTTAGCTGCATTAAGAAGTGCTGTTTCTGCAGGTGAGCCACTAAATCGTCCAGTTATCGAAACATTTATGAACAATTTCGGTCTGAAGGTACGAGATGGTTATGGACAAACGGAAAATACATTATTAATAGGTACGCTTGAAAACACAGAGTTACGACCTGGTTCGATGGGTGTTCCTACACCTGGAAATATTGTACGTATTATAGACCATGAAGGGAATGAAGCACCTGTAGGAGAAGTTGGAGACATCGCTGTTCATAAATCATCACCTGCCTTATTCAAGGAGTATTACCGTGAGCCTGAACGCACGCAAGCTGCCTTTAGAGGTGAGTGGTATATTACAGGTGACCAAGCAAAATGCGATGAGGATGGATACTTCTGGTTTGAAGGACGTGGAGATGACATTATTATCTCATCAGGCTATACAATTGGACCATTCGAAGTGGAAGATGCTTTAAATAAACACGAGGCTGTACAAGAATGTGCAGTTGTTGCAGCACCGGATGAAATTAGAGGCCATATTGTAAAAGCGTTTGTAATCTTACGTGAGGGCTTTAGAGGGCGTGATGAGGACGAATTAATAAAAGAGCTTCAGGAGCACGTTAAAGCACTAACAGCACCTTATAAATACCCTCGTAGTATTGTCTTTTTAGATGAGCTTCCAAAGACAACATCGGGCAAAATTCGTCGTATTGAATTACGTGCGACTACTGTTTAAAAAAACAATTTTGGAGACATTTCACGCATTATGGTGAAATGTCTCCAATTCTTTTTCTATAGTCAGTTTTATATTTTAAAGAAATAAAAAAAGCCACTACTGAGTGTATCAGCAGCGACTTTTTGCGCCTAGCGACGTCCTACTCTC
>LAHS01003195.1_pt1 | contig 14528 bp, 13 predicted proteins | sample 329651 | NCBI WGS metagenome assembly LAHS01 (sample SAMN03275699, study PRJNA271635) | activated sludge metagenome | isolation source: sample C-1 Sludge from hydrolytic chamber (first chamber) of Anaerobic... | reverse complement strand
GTCACCACTCTTTTATCTTGCGGTTCTCAAATTTTTTGTAAGCGTCTAAGTACGCCTCGTTCTTATCCCCATTAAACGTGACCTCATAATACATACCGTCTGGCAAATCGGTCGAAACAAGCGCTTTCCAGTTCTGCAAGGTTTTGGAAAACCAAACCAAATATACATTGTCTAACGTAATGTGCATATTATCTGTTTTATCAATGTGTTCATTTGCGTAATCAAGCACAATTTTTCTTGCAATTTTCTGATATTCCATACCATTGCTCTCCAATTTTTTCAAATATTGTGAAACCCCTAATTGCTCTATACTATGTCTCCCCTTCCTTTCTTTTGGTAAATTAAACCATCAAAGTCAAGCGAGATATTCCTCCACCGCCGCTTCTTATTCACCTACAAAATAGAAGTAACCACGGTCATCATTTACATCCCCAGAATCATCCTTAGAATAAAGTACTTGGAAAGTGTGTTCGTTGGTGTCTGTAATCGTGAATGTATATGGATAGTATTCAGTATCACTTTGTTTACCAGCGGTACTTAATACATTAGATGAACTTCCTCTAGTAACCGTACCGTCTAACGGTCCAACTTCCGTATAATCGTAATTACCCTCTGCATAAGAACGAGCATATACCGTAACTTTACCAAATCCTTTAACTGTTACTGTACATGTAGATGTACCATTATTTACATGATAAGAGCCTGCATCTGACTTATACACCGTATGCCCATCAACAGTAGTACCAGAATCTACCCACTGACCATCATTCAAATCAACATAACTACTTGTTGGTTTATTTACGACCGATACGGTCAATGATGTAGATATTGAAGTATTATATATTGATGTTGCGCCAATAGTTAAGATGTCCCCAACACTAGCATTATTTAAAGTAACGACACCGTCTTGAGATATTGTTGCATTGCCAGTAATAGACCATGTTACACCAGCTTGTTTCGGCTCCACTCCCCCTTCATTATATCTGATTTTATATGTCCCAGTATTTCCATTATACATATTGATTTCAGTAACACCTATAATTGATATTTTAGACAACTGTATGCTTTCCAGTGTTTTAAAATTATTCGCATATGGAGACCAATTACTGTCCGTTTTATAAGATTCAATTAAGGATGCAGGTACATAAATAGATACGGTAGAAGGTAAAATACTATGTATAGCTAATGTACACATAGTAGTAGAACGTAGATAAATAGATTCGAGTTTATCGCAATAATTAAGGAAACGAACACCTGCACTAGTTAAGTTAGGTAAATCTACTGACTTTAGAGATGTGCATTCATAAAGGAAACTATGACCTACACTAGTTAAGTTAGGTAAATCTACTGACGTTAGAGAACTACAACAATAAATATAAAAACCCCCTGCACTAGTTATGAATGTATTTTTAAATTTAGTTATTTCATTGTTACCATATAAATTCGTACCTTCAAAATCAGTACTAGAATCAGTATTTTTCATTCCTGCAACCACTATATCACCAGAGAGAGATGATAGTCTGGTTGTATAATTTTCGTCAGAATAGAAATTCATCCCATCTTCATACACCTTTGCCCAACCATTTTCTATCATTCCTGCAATTTCTTCTGCCGCACTTGCCGTTATATTATATGTTTTTGTAGATTTGTCTGCACTTTTTTGTATAGTCCCTGGTATATACCCAGTATCCGGAGAGATAGTAACATCAGCACCGATTACAGGGGAATATGTGCCATCGTTGTTGTCCACTAATATAGATACTGGACTTGTACTGATTGTTTGATGAGGTGTTTGTGTGGTTTTAATTGACCAGGCATCTATAGTAGATTTTATACTATTAATAGCATTAGCCATATCGCTAGGTTTATATTTAGTAGAACTATTATTTTTAGACCGTATAGCGTTTCCTATAGCCGTAAGGTTATTTTCATCTATTAATACTTTACTCATATATCCTCCTTTTAATAGCTCTTACTATCGCCATCTACAATCCCAGAGATAGCCGCAGAGATAGCAGTATCTACTTCTGTTTTTGTGTATGTATCTGTCTTTTTAGCATAAGTATTAGCAATATTATTACCAGATGCGTCTTGTTCGGCCTTTGTGGCAGTAGCGGCATTACCACTAATGCCTATATTCCATGTGCCACTAGCGCCTGTACCTGTTTTGTCTGCTTTTTGCCCAATCATATTTGTTACAGTGGTTGCAAAGTTAGGGTCATCCCCTAAGGCATTAGATAATTCATTTAGAGTATCTAAAGTTTCAGGGGCACTGTTCACCAATTGAGAGACTGCGGATTGCACGAATGCTGTATTGGCTACTTTGGTACTGTTGTCTGTTGTGGCTTGAGTAGGTACATTAAGTGTACCAGTAACTGTATCTCCTGACTTTTTGAGATATGTTTCGGCAATATTCGCACCGTTGCCGTCTTGTGTTGCTTTAGTAGCAGTACCAGTGATGTCAATACCCCATGTACCACTAGCTCCTGTGCCTTTCTTAGTTGGGGCATAATTGTTAACGGTATCAGTATAAGCAAGTTGATATGAATTAACTTCTTCTGCACCTTCTGGTAATGTTGTTACATGTGCATATTTTTTTTCAAAAGAGCATGAAGTTGACAAGATAGGTATGCAAATAGTGTGTCCACTCCACGTAAGTTTACCCAAATATATATCATATGTTAAATTTGACGTTTGGTGTATATAAAATCTTATTCCGCTATTGCCATATCTATGATATTCAGCATAAGCTGAATATGTTTTACCTACCCCATTAGATGTCCTAAAATACAAAGAAGCTTCTCGTGAAGTATTCTCAATGCCGTTATTAAAATAATTACTTGACTGTATTTTAATTCCAAAAGCTGTGCCGACTTGACCCGCTGTCAAAGTGCCGATCAACATATATTCACCAATATCTGTGGCAAAAAAAGACTCTGGCTTAATTGTTTCTGCATTAGTGGCGTTATCCGCAGTTCCGCTTATGTCAATATCCCATGTACCACTAGCTCCAGTACCATTTTTAACTGGTACATCATCTGCAAGAGCCAGTTTTTTCCATCCAGTTGAATTAGACCAATTAGGAGAGCCTCTTTGTGCACGGACAGCAACTGTTGAGTTGTCAGTGGAAATGAATAACTGTGTATCCCAATAGGCATTATCCCATGGAAAATGTAGTATCACACCATCCTCTGGGGGTTTTCCGGTACTCATGGATGAGGAAGCAAGATAACATCTTACTAGGGTATCGGCGAATGTGTTGTTAGCGGTTGTTGGTCTGTACCCCCACGAACTAAGAGCTCCTGCATTAGTTGCCGTATTAGCATTGCCAGTGATGTTAATACCCCATGTGCCGCTAGCTCCATCCCCAGTATTAGAGGGTTTCCCATCCAGTGCGGCCTTGATACCGTCACTTGTTACAAGGTTTGTGGAATTTGCCGTTGGCGTACTATCGAATGTAAGCTTATCCTGCTTACTCGTAGACAGGCTATTGATACTATTCTGTAAGGATGTATGTACGTTAGAAGCGTCAGTAACTTTTTCATAGGTGGTGTCAATCCTCTGCCCTTTGGCATCGTTCGTTGCCGCTGTAGCAGATGCTACATTATTGACCATAGCTGTAGACGTAGTCCCGTCTTTATGATTAAAAGTAATGGTTGCTCCATCGGCAGTCGCAGAAGTGATTGTTTTCTGGTAGTCAGACTTTTCTGCGTAGATAGATAAGTCTACTGTACCAGACAGGTTATCCCAATCTGTGCCGTTCCATGCTACATTGTCCCCAGCTTTGATTCCATGAGCTGGGTCAGCATTTACGATGTTCCATACGTCGCCTTTGTTTTTAGTATACGACTCTAAGTCGCTATAGTTATCTACCTGACCGGCGTATTTCATGGCACCAGTCAATTTATTGACGGCACTATTGGCATCATCTCTAGCCTTTTCTGCTTCGGCCTGAGCTGTCTTAGCGGCTATTTCCGATTTAGAAGCATTGCTGGCAGACGTGCTTGCAGAAGTTGCAGATGTGCTAGCAGATGATTCCGCCGTGTTGGCTGTATTCATAGACGCTTTTGCGTTCGTAGCAGAAGTGCTTGCAGAAGTTGCTGACGCCGCCGCCGCTGTAGCACTATCCGATGCGGCTGTTTTATATCCAGAAGCCCGTGTTTCTGAATTACTTGCATTCGTAGCACTTGTAGCCGCCGCAGATGCACTGTTGCTTGCGGCAGTAGCAGAAGACGATGCGCTCGTTGCAGAATCACTTGCTGATGTTGCCGATTCACTTGCACTATTAGCGCTGGCTGTAGCGTACGATGCTTGAGTTGCCGCAATACTAGCACTAGAGCTTGCACTTTCTGCACTAGCTTTAGATGCTAACGCCCATGACCGTGAGCTTTGTGTCTTTCCAGTATTACTATCTGCATCTGTAGCTCCGTCTGGCGATATTGTAGCTATAGCCCAGTTCTTCGCTACAGTTTCACTGCTTGTCGCAGATTGTTGTGACATTGCCGCATTCGTTTCAGACGTTTTGGCATTTGTCTCACTGGCCTTTGCATTAGAGGCTGATGTAGCGGCACTGGTTTCCGATGTCTTGGCATTCATCTCAGAAGTATGCGCTTTGCTTGCACTATCCGCAGATGCAGTCTCGCTAGCTTTTGCGTTGACTTCACTTGTTTTGGCGTTTTCCATATAGGTCTCTGCAGTATTTTCCGACTCTTTCGCAGCATTCTGCGAAGCACTAGCGTCGTTCATATAGTTATGAGTGTTCTGTTCGGAATCCTGAGTTTTACGCAGCAATTCTGCTACATCGTTCTTCATATTGGATACGTTTGTCTCATTATCCTTGATATCCTTCAGGGTATCAAAAGCTTCTTGTACTTTCTTTTTGGATAACAAAGCCCAAGAACGAGATGATTGTGTCAGTCCCGTAGGAGATTCAAAATCTGGTTCTTTGTCTGGGGTTGTTTCAGATACAGCCCATGCTTCAGCTTTGTTGACACTATGTTCGATATCAACCATTGCATCACCGTGCGCAGTCTTGATTTGTTCAAGAGAATAGGTGCGCACACTATGAAGCTTATCTTCGGCGTCACGTTCAAACTGGTCAATATTAGCTTTAGCCTGTGTCAGCAAAAAGTTAAATGTACTGGTCATGTATGTCATCTTCTCAGAGACCATCGTATTGATGGTGTCTACACCAGATGTACTAGCGCTCTGCGTGTCTTGCAGTGCCTGCTGTGCCTTATCCGCATTTGCCTTTGTGGAAGCTTCAAGTTTCGTTACGTTTGCTTCAGATGTTTGAACCTTTTTGTAACTAGAATCAATACCGTCCTTAACGGAAGCAACGTCACCAAGTGCAGCACCAGCGTCCTGCGTCTTGCCATCATCATATGTGACAATAAGATGTGCCTGGTCGTCTAATGCTACGTTGGATATACCGATACCACGTTCACCCTTTTGAGCGTAACGTAATGTTACTTTATTCTGACCGCAATGTAATGTTACTCTGGCAGGGTAATTGGATACAGTTACACTATTCATTCTCCACCCCCTTGAGAAATACCAGGAGAAATAAACGCTTTACCGTTACAAATTCGTTTAATGTCATGCCCGTCAAACACATTAACATCCCAATAAAGCTCTTCACATTCTTTATAATAATTGCCATCAGTATCAATGGAAGCAGTCTCTTCCGCAGACAGCGATAGATTAACGATACCATGTGTAGTGTCTACGTCTACTTGATGCATCGTAGCGATAGGTGTGGTATCCTCTGCTGACGCTTTTATACTAGCGTAGAACTTATAGCCGCTAATATCAATAGGAGTATCCTCTTCTCCCTCAAGGAGTTCAAACTGAATATCAAAGTCTGCACCTTGAGCAATAACGATATCAACTACTGGCACTAGCGGTGTTGCATTGTCGCAGTTATGTCTTAACACCCGTTACCTCCTTTTGTATAAACCAGTCAACAATCGGGCCATACAATGCTCTTGCGTTTTCACAATATCTTTTTAAGTCTTCCTCTTTTGTGATTGGGCACCCACCGAAACAGAAGTAAAATACCTTACAGTTTCTACATCTTTCACTGTGCTGTCTATCAACACATTTGTCCCAATCCTTAGAGTATGACGATGGCGTACTCAAGTTGTGACAATTATAAAAATTACCGTCTAAATCTATATTAATGACGAACCTACCATTTCCGCATTTAGCTCCTTCGTACTTAGACATGGCATGCATTTTAGCCCAATACAGCTCACGGTTAATCCAATCTTTTTCATTCTCATTGATAGTTCCATTATCATATGCTTTCAGTACATCTTTAACATCATTTGATAATTGTGTCGTGTTAACGTCTATTAACGACTTGTCGTCTAGTCCATTGTCCATTATCAAATTTACGATGCTGTATCTTTTGCCGTCGGGAAATTCATTATGTATACTCTTGAATACATTACCTAACGGAGAATACTTTGTAATAGTGCTTGCTATTGCAAAGTTTTTTAACTTTCTAATTGTGACACTATTTTCTGCGAATGCGTCATATCCTCTAGTATAACAACTTGTATCACCGTCCCACGATACAGAGATATGAAAATCATACTTATTAAAAAATTCAACCATCTCATCGGTAAGTAGTTTGCAGTTAGATGGCATATGGTAAGATAGGTTCGGTCTCCGTGTTACAATTTCTTTAATCGCTGGGAAGTATAACAGAGGTTCACCGCCATAAAAGACTACACGCACGTTATTTTTAATGGACATGAAAAAATTCCAGAACTTAGGGCTAATGCGCCTAGCTATTGGGTGCTCAACTAAATTCCTTTGGACGCAATACCTACAATGCAAGTTACATTCGTTACCTAACATTACATATAATGTATTCATTTCATTCTGCATGTATGTGGACTCTTCTCCCTTCTAGGCGACTATGCTCTGGCCCGATGAACGCATCTTCGTCAGGAATATAATCGTATACTATATTGGTAATATCGTTATCGTTGAGTCTACAGCTTTGACTTCCATAATTAAAGTATAGTGGGCCTTCATATGCGTTTTTATTTAAATAGACGGAGAAAATAATTCTATCTCCGTCAATCTTAAAAGTCACTTTAGTATCGTAACTAAACTGTAAATCAAGTGCGTGCATATCGGATATAGGCTTAAATACGCAATCGAAAGAATCTAAGTCTCCGTGTAATTTATATTGACTACTGGATAAAAACACCTTAATGAATGGTTCTTTTTTAACAATATCAACTTGCGCTACGATAACTGCGTGTATCGCCGAATATGTTTCTGATGGCGCTATCCCTAACACCTGTAGTAATTCACGATAGTTATATAGTGTAAATAGTCTGTCAGCCACAGGAGAGTAAACAACTATAGCGCTATCCCCTTCCTTCATGTGTTTAATGTCTACCGTACAAAAATAATTATCGGTTTCCCCTGCATTAACGTGTACCGATATACCATTGTCAACTTTGAATACGCTAACACTTGGTTTTAGTGTGGTCTGATTCTGAAAAACAAACAATCTCATCACATGCCTCCTTGTGCTCTTCATAGAACTTTACAAACCACCCTAACAACAGTTTATTGTATTTACATTCTCGCTCTCTGAATAATTCTTTTGAGCAACCACTACCGCAATACTTGAGTAAACTACATGTTTTACACTCTATTGGTGGACCGATGTATGGTTCTCTTTTATATAGACATTCATACATATTTCCATCGAGGTCTAGTTTAATATTCTTGTAATTTGCGCAGCGTGTTTCTTTGTTTGTGATTGTATAATGGATACATTTTACGAGCAGTGAGAGTAAAGATTTCCAGCGGATGTTTATGAGCTTAAACCTTTCGTAGTCAGATACCGCCTGCTTAATCACTTTAATCTCGTCATTGGCTAATTGAATGATTTGCAGTGTGTCTAACGCATAACGTCTATTTCCATATACTAATGTATGAGCGTGATGTGGATATGCGTAAATCGGACGTTTAATAATATCCTCTTTGTCGTTAATGTCCTTAGCCCACTGTTTAACGTCGCAGTGGTTGTGTGTTAATGTGGACGATACCCCAATCCTGTTAATTTTGATAGGTTTTGTTAGTGGGTCAAAATCTCGTTCAGAATTTTTACCATCATAACTAAACACTACAAAAAAGTTATGTTCATTGAAGTAGTCTTTGTACTTATCGAACAGCTTCCCATTTGTTGTTATGTAGTAGTCTGCGTCCGGTTTAATCTCAACTATTTCTTTAATTACATCCATGTATAACGTTGGCTCTCCGCCGTAGAAGAATATTTTAATTTTGCCTACTTTAGTCAAGATATTCTTTAATTTATCAGATATAACAGGCGAAGTTTCTGCCTCATCCCTGTGGCAGTATGGGCACGACATATTACATTTATTCCCTAGGAATATGCTAATTACTCCGACTTTTGAAAAATCAATTTGTAATCGTTCCATGTGTCGTAGAATTTCCTCCCTAGTTTAAGCGTTACTTCTCCAGTAAATCCGAAATGGAATATCTTAAAGTCACCCTCTCCGTGGTCTAATCTTACCCGCTTAGTATCAACAACGCCGCAAGAACAATCTACAAATACCTCATCATTGTCGCATTCTCTATTTAATTTTTGTTCTGCTTCTCCGTGATATTTTTGGATGTGCACATTTACATATTCTTTACCTGCAATATTCACATGATTGTCACCAGCGATAAATACTTTGCTGTGTCTATCTTTGTACTGTTCAACGCCATCAATAGTAATACTATATCCGTCCCATAAATCAGTACGTACATTCTTGGTCTTTGAATCCTGTGTACTATCGTATGACTCTATAATAAAGTCACTTGGAACCGTAAGACTATTATATGCACCATGAAGCATTGTGATTGTCATGTCGTGCGTGTCGCCAGACCAAACTCCAGTATCAATTTGTGCTACCTGCATAGGTGAATACAATAACGTAATTTCACCAAAATCCATCTTGATTGAAGAGCCAAGTTTATTCAAATCAAGCAACTTGAAGTCGGATGAATATGTCTGTCTAAAGTTCTTAGATTTTCCACCGACATCTAAGACTATAGCGTAAGAGTGATATGGCTTGATGTCCTGTATTGTTATCATACCGCTAATATCGTTGTAGGTGTTTAGTTGTTTAAAGTACAAGTTCATCGTCAAGCTATTATTATTCATAACTAAGCCGCCGCACGATATGTCATTTGGCACATTGTTATATCTAACCTTATACATAATACACCTTAAGCTCCCCCGTCGTCGCCACAACTGTCACAGCAGTTACAGTTACACTGCCAGCTAGTACCATTTTGTACTAATGTGGCTTGTACAGAGTTATTTAACAGTGTTTTAATAATATCTGCCATGCTGTAACTACCGTTAGAAAACATTGGAGTAAATTTCACATAGTAAAGCGGCTGGTTACCGTCACCCCTTCTGCGGGCAACATTAAGTGCTGGGTCGCCTCCAATCCTATTTGGGCTACTATAACTACTGCTATTAACGTCGGCCGCAAACTGTTTATAACCACTGCGATTATACTGCGTATCTAACCCACCAAGTCCATGCACTGTGCCCGTAGCATTCACGTCACCTTTAATAGTAACACCACCGCCAATAGTGACACTGCCGTTAAAACCGGCATTACCAGTCTCGTTGTCAACCCACGCTTTGTTATCTTTACCTACGCCGTTAAAGTACGTTCTCTTACTTCTGAGAACAAGACCGTAATCTTCTTTGTCACCATTTAGCCATGACTCTTTACCAATACTTGGATTTTCTGTAGTGCTATCATTAACTGTAAATACAATCTTATTGGCATCTACCTCTCCAGTAGTGCTGATTGTTCCGTTACTAATGATACGATTAGCAGTAATCACACCGCCGGCACCGTCAGCAGGCAACATGTTCATGTATGTTAAAGTGCTGATGTCAGCAGTGCCGAATGCAGCATCGACAGCATTCACGGTATTCGCAGTTAAATCAATAAGAGAACCGTTCTTTGCACTCAATGTATCCGCTTTAATCTGATTTGCCTCGATTGCATCAGCTTTAATTGAGTCATTGATATCTAACGAGCGTACAGAAATAGTGTCACTATCAATATTCTTGGCGTCAATAGTGTTAGCCGTAAGGCTATTCCCTGTAATATTATTGCCGTGGATATCAATGAATGTACTTAAGTCTTGGTATTTAGAGTTACTCACGTCGGCTTGTACGGATGTAGAGTGATTAGACTCTCCGATACAATCGAAATACGTCAAACTAATTACATCGTGTTCTTTTGTCGTGTAATACGTGAATGAGTGCTGTGTATAATCAACTGTGAATTTTACATTATTGACATACACATTAGTGCCAAGACCATATGTAGGTGCCTCAAACGTAACTGTAATTTTATACTGGTCACCATTACTGTTAACATCTACTGTTACAGTAGGTGCTTCTGGTGTGGTCAACTGCGGAAACGAGTAGTTAGAACTAAGAGGTGTAGAATATTTCTCACTGATACCAAAGTTAGCTGCGTAGATTGTACCATTACGTTCTTTAGGAACGTACATATACGACTTGCCACGAGACCTAGTTAACAATCCATCATCAGTGCCGAAGCTGTTATTGCCATCACGTAATTCAGTATACGTATAAAAGGAGTTGGACTGTTGTTCCCATTCAATCAACAATCCATTCACAGTAGCCGTAGTGGCTAATGACGCTGGCGGTGTTGTGTCCCTAACTTGTACTGGTATGAACGTAACAGCACTAGGTGCTTTACTTTCATCAGACCATTTGCCATCGTCTGTAACACCAATAGCAACAACTCTATAGCGATAGCCAGGTAATACGTTTGGAATAATAGCTGTTGTCGCACCGTCTTTCGACTGGTAAATACGTGACCCTACTTGATTCCAGTTTACTGATGTATTACCTTTTTGTGGAGCTTGCTGAAGGTTTAACAGAGCGTACTTGTAAACACGGGCCTCATTAAATCCGTCAGTTCCCCATGTAACAGTTAAGTTGTAATAGTCACCAGACTTTTCATATGTAATATTGACATCTGATAACTGGTTACTGATGGTTGTAACAGTGCCACCTTCACCACTAGAACCACTACCAGTGCCAGCGTATGTCGCAATATAATTTAACGATTTACGAACTGCGTCAGCAAACTTACGCCCATCGCCTTGGGTGTCTGTTGGAATGGCGGCTACTAGGATAGCCGCTTGTTTGTTGAAGTCTGTTTCCATTTATTCACCTCATTTCGGAAGTAACTTAGCAATACTGGTAGTGAAGTCCATTTCTGAACCCATATCGAATCCGTGATTCTGCATAGCTAATGTCACAACAATTTGTGCGATTAAGTTTAAGAGCGCTGAGTTAAACCAAGCCGTACCCTGCGGCAAAGTGTCCTGTAGTGTACTAATGAATTTTGGTCTTGTCCAGTACCTGAACGTACACGGTAAGTCACCGTAGCAGTATAACATATGATTATATCTCTGGACCGGTGGTTTACCTGTCGGCATCCAGTAATCTTTTGGGATTTCTATTTTGCGCTCTTTCATTGTAATGTACCCTGCAATCTCGTCGTAGTCCATCTGAATCATAACTCCCCACACCATATTGATGGCGTCATTGATATATGCAAGGAGCTCGTCATCTGTATACCCAGTCTCAATAGCGTCAGATACTCTCTGTCGAATGGCGTAACTAGTAATAAATTCTTCCCCAGTTATTCTATCGAAAGTGGTCTCTGGATTGTCTGTATCAGTAGGTGTACCAGGGACGCCAACGTCCGGTCCGGTTGCGTCTTCTTGTATCGGTACGTACACAATAATCCTATCGGATGTTTCTTCACCTTCCTGCGGAGTATACGTGAATTTAAGTACATACGTATAATTGTCGTTCAGCTTATCCGTTATTAAAGGCAACGAGGAATTTGTATAGGTATTATCAACTTTAGTGAACGTTGACAGAACGTCAATTGGAGCGTTGTTTAGTAAATACACTTCGTTACCGGACTGTATGGTGTCTACCTCACCGGCAACGTCGTTTCGATACATGTTGAATGTAGCTGATGATAAAGCGATATCGCCACCAACATCCCACGTAACTGACACGTTAGTTAACATATGATTATTGTAGTCATATGTCATATTAGCTGTAGTCACCATTAACTACCAGCCCCCTGTCCCGTCTGCCCTTGCATAGGGTCTGCCTCCAATACCGTATCTTTGATAAGACGATTGAGTTGCCATTCACGATAGAATGGGACTTTATCGGTAAGCAGGTGTACCTTCGGTCTCAGTGCAAAGTACCGTACGACCATAGGGCAAGGATACTCTTGGTCAAGCAATTCCATCATCACCTTATCCCCTTCTTCTGTGAATGCGATTGGATACTGGCCAATAAATTCGATAAAGTCGTCAGGACGCTCTATCCCTTCTCCGGCGGAAAGCTGAAACTCCTTTACGAACTCTGGGGTTTTGCTATCAGCAAGCTCAAGGGATACTGTATCAATAGCGTTATTAAGACAGTAGATGAGTTCTTCGTCAGAATATTTCAGCTTAGACATATCGTTAAGTTTCTGACGTACTTTAATCAGTAGTTGGTTTACTGTCATTTAATCACCTCTTTATAAATAGAATGGAAGCTCTCTTGTGATTTCGTAGTCGTTAGCTTGACCATTGGTCTCTGCGGCAACGGCGTTAGTGATATCGTCATCAGAGATAGAACCATTAATGTATCCAATGCACAACCTAACCAATAGAAGGTAAAAGAAATAAGGGAGTTCAATGATTTCATCCAGATGGTGAATCAATGGGGTGTGCCTAAAATAAATCATAGTATCATCAGTGTCAGTATAAATCTTTGTGCCACGGATGTGCCACTTGATTTTCTTGCGTTCGCCTTCCGGCAGCTCCTCGTCAGACAACCACCCAGAGAAGTTGATATAATCGTCTGGTAATTCTACGCCATACTTACGAGCCCTAACGACAATCTCTTTTTTAACGTACGGGGAACTAAGCCGGACAAGTTCAAGATTCACATATGTCAGTACGTGGTTAATAGCTGTCACAAGTTCTTCATCGGAGTGTTTGCGATGATACAATTCATTGAGCCCCATCAGAATGTCATTTGACAACCTTCTTGCACGAATGTACTCCATAACTCCTCCTTACATGTTGTCAACGGTCATAAACTCTGGGTTATCCTTCAGCCACCGCTTGATATATTTGTTGAAGTTTTCATGGTCGCCACATGCCATAGCTTCCTTGGCACACTGGAGTGTAAGCTCTGTCGGGTCGTTCCAACATTCATATGGGATACGCCCAAGTCTTCGACCACCTTTGTGCTTACCAAGATATGGGTCTTTCTTTTTATCTTCATAGCAGGAGCGCATAATATCAGTTGCGTCCCAAGTATTAGTCAGTGACCAGTTACCATGTTTATCGACATCAACATCTTGTCTTACGATGTTATTACTCATGTTATCTCCTTTCTATATAAGAAAAAAGGGGAGCCATTAGGCTCCCCAATTTCCCACACGAGAACCCCCGTTACGGTGTAACGGATGGAGTAATAGTCTCCACAACAACTGGTTTCGGATTAACCTTACCAGTCAGGTTCTTAATACGAGCGTTAGCATTCGGTGCGGTGCATTCGATAGATGCTACGCCAGTGATTACCTTTTCCTTATAAGTACCGACTCTCGGCGGTTCTTCAGTATGGAACGGAACAAGGTAACCAAGTTTCCAATACTGCGGGTCGAGCATGTCAACTACATCGTCAGAGTACATACGATGAGCTTCCAGACGCAGAGTACCGAAGTCAGTCTCGATAATTTCGAGAGATGAGGAAATACTCTTATCACCTGCCTGACGAATCGGCATTGCACCCTGAGTAAAGTCAGCGCATCCACGCTTATTACGTGCGGACATAATAGCGACGGACGGGTCACCACCACGCTGCCAAGTCAGCTGCATTGCGTCATTCAGAAGGTCGAAAGTAAGGTTGCCCTTAGCAACGTCCTTTGCTGCGTCAATGCAGTTCTGGAAGGTGATGGAATCCATCTTAGTTTCTTCAACCTTACCTTCACCGCTGGAAACACCATGACCATTAGCGTCATACTTGACGGAGTTCATAGCGCCTTCCGGAGTGTCATACAGATAGAACGTATTAGCGTCCTTAACTGCTACATAGTATGCAACGTTTTCTTTACATACAGCACCACCACGAACGATGAGGGCGTCGCCGTTTACAAAGCCGTGGTCATTCAGAGTGAATACACCGGTAGCTACGGATGCACCTTGCAGTTCATCTTCGAGGAAGTACGGAATACCACCAAAAGTACCAGCAACGTTTTCAGACATCGGGGTTGCAGTGGTGTTGTTTACGATAGCGTATTCAAGGTCACCTGCGATTTCCTTGCCAGCCTTAACGAACTGGTACGCTACTTCATCACGAACACCGTACTTTTTGATAGCCTGAGTGATATCAGAGATGTTGT
>LAHS01000969.1_pt1 | contig 14537 bp, 11 predicted proteins | sample 329651 | NCBI WGS metagenome assembly LAHS01 (sample SAMN03275699, study PRJNA271635) | activated sludge metagenome | isolation source: sample C-1 Sludge from hydrolytic chamber (first chamber) of Anaerobic... | reverse complement strand
GGATATATCCGTTCTGAGCCAGCAATGAGAGTGATTTTCTAACGGTATCACGGGATGCGTCATACCTCTTCATCAGTTCATGCTCTCCTGGAAGCAGTTCCCCTGCCGGATAGGTCTTATTTTCAATCTGACTCAACAGTGTATTGTAGATATCTTGATATTTCGCCATGATTTTACCTGATACGTACATTTTACGAAGTATTGCCTTTGAATGCAATTAAGGAAATATCGGCAGCCATACAGCATTACTCTTTCTGTCAATTGTTTTATTTCTTTTTTATGGAACTCCTTCTTCTTATATAAAGAAAAAAGAAGAAATCATTCTTCTCTTTTCCAATCATTCGTCAATGATCATTTTCACTTGTATATTATATAGATTAGTCTCTCAGATCTACTGTTCCCGAAGCAATCAGCTTGCCTGACTTACGGTCATACAGAAGAATTCCATCTTCATCGATGTCAATATGGATCTCGTCCCCAATCACATAAGCGAAGGAGCCGAAGACTACCGAAGTCAGCAGGAAACCGTTCACGTTCAGCTTGAGGGTTGATTCCATACCTGTCGGCATGGAGCCGTTGACATGTGCATCCAGCTTTCCCTGCGGTGTGACTTTGATCTTTTCCGGACGGATAGCAAGAACAAAGTCTTCATTTGTAACAGCGACCTTTTCCTTCAGTGTGAAGTCTTCTTCATCAACTTTGGCAATGTGGTATTCAAATACTTCATCTTTGTTTTCTTTTTCAACACTGCCCTTTTCCTTCAAGAGCTCTGCTTCAGCTTCTTTAGCAGCTTCCGCATCTTCATCACGCTTTGCAAACCATTCATTCATGTTCAGCGGTCTGCTCGGTGTAAAGACTGCCTTCTTGCCGTTCAGGACACTCAGGGCAATGGTGCCGTCTGTCTGCTGTGAACCCTTTCCTTCAATAAAGTTGATGGAAGGATTGCCGACGAAGTCTGCACAGAACAGATTATTTGGTGCACCGTACAGGATCAATGGTGCTGCATACTGCTGCAGGACACCGTTGTTCATCAGACAGATTTTGGTGGAAAGTGTCATAGCTTCCATCTGGTCATGCGTGACGTAGACGAAAGTGGATCCTGTTTCAACATGGAGACGCTGCAGTTCATAGCGCATTTCCAGACGGAGCTTCGCATCCAGGTTGGACAGCGGTTCATCCATGAAGAGGACCTGCGGTTCTGGTGCTAAAGTACGGGCGATAGCAACCCGCTGCTGCTGGCCGCCGGAAAGTTCAGCCGGATAACGGTCCATGAACATACCGATCTTGACGATCCTGGAGACTCTGCGTACAGCAAGATCAATTTCTTCCTTGCTCAGTCTGCGGACTTCTCTTAACGGTGTATCGTTCTTGAGCAGTTCAAATCTCTCATTGAGAGATTCACCCTTGGCCTGATGGCTCTGTTTGATCTTCTCCAGCTCTGCTTCGTATTTAACACGATGACTGTCAGCTGCCGCATTTGGTTCGGCTGCCTCATGGACACCGAGCGAAAGCAGTTTCTTCGCTGTCGGCATGGAAATTGTATAGACGTTGATCAGCTTGATCAAAGCACGTTCATTATCGATCTTGCCGGTCTTGTCTCTGACATCTTCCATGACTTCTTTCAGCTTGGCACCATTCTTCAGCGCACGGATCATGTCATTTGCGATTTTTGCATCAAAGTCGATCACAGGCTTTTCTTCTTTGACATTCTTCAGTCCAAAGGAGATATTCTCATAGACTGTCATATTCGGCCATAATGCATAGTTCTGGAACAAGAATCCTACTTTGCGCTTATTTGGCGGAACATTGATTCCCTGGTTACTGTCATAGACAATCTGATCACCAATCTTGATCTGCCCGCTGGTCGGTGTTTCCAGACCAGCAATCATACGCAGTGTTGTTGTCTTGCCGCATCCTGACGGGCCTAAGATTGTAATGAATGCATTATTTTCAATGTCCAGATTCAAATGATCGACACCATAGAATCTGCCCCAGTGTTTGGTTACATTCGTAAGTTTAATTTCTGGCATATTATTTCTCCTTAATTACCGATACCTGCATCCAGGCTGGCACCAGTCAGTTTATTTACTACAAAGTTTGAAAGCAGAATGGTAACGATCAAGATCAGGTTGATTGCACTTGAGAATGCATACAGTCCCATTTCATCAAAGTAATCCAAGGTGGTAGAGAGGATGAATCCCTGTGTGCACAGAAGCAGGAACAGAGACAGTTCACGCAGACAGGTCATGAATGGCAGCATGAAGCCGTTGATGATGGAAGATTTCTGAATTGGAATGATGATGTACAGCATACGCTTAATCCAAGGTACATTCTGGATGATTGCCGCTTCTTCAATCTCACCGGATAACTGCAGCATGCTGTTCAGAGCGTTTCTGCTGGCAAACGGGATATATTTAATGACGCCGACGATAATCAGCAGATAATATGTATTGAAGAGGTTGATCTTATCATTTGAGAATAAGATGAAGAAGGCTGCGCCGACAGCGATACTAGGCATCAGATACGGCAGGAAAGCCATACTGTTGACATAGTTTGCCCATTTGGAACGGCGGTTCTTTGAAACAGCGTAACCGATCAATGTACCGATTGTACCGGCAATCAATGCGCATGCTACAGAAACTAGCAGTGTTCCCTTATAGGCATTCCAGATTGTCGAGTTGAATAAGATGCCCGGCTGTCCGAACATGCCGCCGTCTGCCTGAGCGCCGCTTGCTGTCCACCACTTGATGGTCAGGTTCGACACATCCCCTGTGTAAAGGAAGGAGTAGTCACCTGGGTTTGGCAGGAATGTTTCAAAGGCAAAGGAAATGATTGGGAAGATGCTGGTAAAGAACGTGAGGATAATGAAGAGAACGGCAATGACATGTTTCCAGATCTTTCCCAGATTGACTTTTGTGATCTGACCGGATTTGCCGGTGACGGTCGTATAATTCTTTCTGCTCTTCAGGGATGCCTGGTTCAATGCCAATATGGCAACGCCGAAGATCATCATCAATACAGCAAGGATCGATGCTTCACCTGTATACTTACTGTTCATCGAAATGTACTTTGTTGCTAAGGTGGTCAGTCCCAGATAATGTGGAACTGGATAGGAACCCATTGCACTGCCGAAGACCAGCAGGATGGTAGATAAGATTGCTGGACGGATCATCGGGATCGTGATTTTCCATAAGATCTTTCTTCTTGGTGTATTCAGGATGGTCGCTGCTTCTTCCAGGTTTGCATCCATGTTCTTGAAGATGCCGCCGATCAGGATATACGCAAATGGTGCGTAGTGAAGTCCGAGGACCATTGCACTTGGAAAGAGTCCGCGGCACCACCAGTTCGGCATATTGATATTCAGCAGCGATGCCAGCAGTCCATTGGATGTGCCGGTCACTGCATTGGAGTTGAACAGGTTCTGCCATACAACTGCCAGCGTCCACTGCGGCATGATGTATGGGAAGATGAAGATGGAGCTAAGATACTTGCGGCAGCGCATATTTGTACGGGTGACCAGATATGCAAAGATGCCGCCGTAAAGAATGGAAATGACGCAGGTCAATACTGCTAAGCCGATGGTATTGCCGGTCGGCTCCCAGAGATTGGACACTGCCAGTTTGCTGGTGAATAAGTCAATGTAGTTTACAAGAGACCATCCGGAGGCTTTTCCAGAAAGATACTGGTCAATGGTTCCCAGATGGATCTTGAATGTATCTTCAACAATTGCGATGATCGGAGCAACCGCTGCAATTGTACAGGTGATGCCGAATAACAGCAGGATGATCTTCGTCGGATCAGAGAAATACGTTTTGATCCGATTGAAGAAAACTGCCTTTTTATTTACTGCAGTAGTATTTGTCATATGATCTCCCTTAAATCAAAGCGCCCGAGACGGTTTGGGTTCCGGGCGCTGATTCGTTGCTTGGCGTTACTTCGTCTCGCCTTTAAACTTGTCTAAAGTCTCAATCCAGCTGCCGACTGTGAAGGCAACGGAAGCGCAGTATTCTGGATCTTCCAGAACAAGCTTTCCATCCTTGACCCACCAGTCATAACCCTTATCATCCTTTGCCGGGAATGTATCCTTACCATCTACATAGCCGCCCTGTGCATGATTGTATGCAGCTTCTGTTTCCTGCATGACCTTTGGATTAGCAGAGTATCCGCCCATATCCTTGCCCCAGGCAGAGAAGCCATCCTTTGTGCATGTCATATAAGCGATGAATGCTGCAGCAGTCCAAGGAAGCGGGCTGTTCTTTGTTAAGAACAGATAATGGCAGTAGCCATATCCGCCGATGCCTGTATAACCGTCCTGATAAGCAGCAACGGTAACATTGTTGACGGACTGTTCAGCAGATTCTTCGATGGAACGCAGTTTTGAATAAACTAACAGACCGGACTGATCAACTGCAGAAGCAGATGTCAATGTGTTGCAGATTGGTCCATCATCTGTCTGTGCATTGTAGCCATTGACCCATAACTTGATCCAAGCCAATGCATATGCACCATTCTCACCAAGGTTGAATTCTTCAGCATTTTTCTTCATTTCATCAACAGTTGGCTGCAGTGTTGATTTCTGTGAAGAAGGAAGTGCATCGAATGCATCTTTTAATTCCTTCGCATATTCATCCTTTGTCAGCATGTATAAGAAGTTCTTGCCGACGATTTCAGAATCGATGTCCATGTAAAGCGGATGTGCATCAGGCATGACGAAGTCCCAGCAGTTTGTCCAGGTCTTTGTGCCCTTGTTGTTGAATTCAAATACTTTGTTCAGTGTCTGCAGAGGCAGGAATCCTGTATAGTCTGCAGCGGTTGTATTGTTTGCTTCTGCCCATTCCTTAGGAATGAATGTCTTCAGGATGCCTGGCTGATTCATCTTGGATTCAATCTGGTTGCCATCCTGGATCAATGTCATAGCGAATGTTCCTTCGCTCTTGACGGAGTCAGCCTGCAGCTGTTCAAAGATCTTATTGTTCTTTGGCTGCTGCCACTCAAACTGCATGTTGTAGCTAGGATCAATTGTCTGTAAATAGGAAATGAATAATGGTAATGCGGTCTTGCCGCGGCTGGAATTGCCTAAGCCGTAGAATGTCTTGCCGTTGGATTCTTCAATTGCTTTCTTGGCAAGTTCTTCCAGGGTCATGCCTTCTGCTTCCTGAATGATGGCATCGACGCCTGTCAGTTCAGTTTTTGCAGTGGCTGTACCAGCTGTAGTTGAGCTGCTGCATCCGACGAGTGATACTGCCATCAATCCTGACAGTACTGTGGTGATAATACGCTTGTTCATTTGCTTCCCCTCCTTATTGGAAACATGGTTCTGTGTTTCAATACCTGTATCTTAGGGAAAAATGTAAGCGTTTACTATTGGAAAAAACTGACATATTTATTGATTTTCAAACCTGCAAAAAAAAAACATATCAGAAGTTCCTGATATGCCTTTATCATTACATTTCCATTGCATTATTCTGATATGCAGTAGGTGTGAGATTATATACTTTATGGAAGATTGCAGAGAAATATGCAACATCGCTGTAACCGCACATTTCACAGACTTCATAGACTTTATAGTTATGTCTGTCCTTGAGATAATATGCTGCCCGCTTCATTCGATACTGAGTGATATAAGCAGCAATCGTCGTATTCATTTCTTTTTTGAATAGACGTGAGATATATCCTTCAGATATATTGAGCTCTGAAGCAATGCTGGCAATGGACAGCTGCTGATCCGCATACTCTTTTTCAATAATAGAGATGGATGCACGTACAAAGCGGTTGGAATCACCTAAGACAGCAGTCTGCTCCTCCTGTTCTTTTTTCAGCTTCGGCAGGATGCGCCTGACACTGTTCTCCAGCTCCCCATCTTCAAACGGTTTGAGAATATAATCAGCTGCTAACAGACGCAGAGCATCTCTGGCATAGCTGAACTCATCATATGCAGTCAAGAAGATGACCTGCACATTCTCTCCTTGATCACGGAGCCTCTGCAGAAGATCAATGCCGTCGCATTTCGGCATGCGGATATCACAGATGATCAGATCAGGTCTAGCCTTTTCATAAGCTTCTAATGCTTCCAATCCATTTTCTGCAGTTGCACATACCTGACAGCCAAGTGATTTCCAGTCAATCTCTTCAACAATTCCATTTCTGACATACATTTCATCATCCACAATCATGACTTTATACATCGGCATCCTCCTCTCTGTAAGGGATCTTTAAGGTAATTGAAGCACCGCCGTCTTCCTTGTTCTCAGCAGCTAATCCAGATTCCGCACCATAGTTCAGCCGCAGGATCATGTCGACATTATACAGACCAATATGCCCATAGATTCCATTCCAGTCATGGGTATTGATCCGATGCAGCATTTCTTCCGGCATTCCGCAGCCATTGTCACTGACAGTAATAATCATACTGTCGTCATCACTGACAGCTTCAATTTTGATGATGCCTTTTTCCACATCATCAAAACCATGCTTAATGGAATTCTCAACAATCGGCTGCAGGATCAGCTTTGGAATCTGCTGTTCCATCAAGGAAGACGAAACATTGATATCCAGCTGATATTTGCCGTTGAAGCGGATATTCTGAATATCAATGTAATCAGAGCACAGCTGGCATTCTTCCTTTAACGGAATCAGCGGTTTTTTTTCAATGCTCGTACGCAGGATCCTTGCCAGCTTTGAAGACAGCATTGCAATTGGTTCGACATGTGCACTCTTTGCCATCCACTTGATGGTATCCAGCGTATTGTACAGAAAATGCGGATTCAGCTGTGCCGTCATCATTGCAATCTGCACATCAGACAGTCTCTTCTGAGTATCTACTTTCTGATCGACAAAGTTGTCCAGTTCCTCAGTCATCACATTAAAGTTCTTGGACAGCGTGCCGAATTCATCGCGCCTGTTCTCAGGAATGCGGACTTCCAGATTTCCTTCCTGCACCTTCTTCATTGCCCCATTCATCTGCGTCAATGGTTCAGAGAAGGAGTGACTGATCCGCCATGCCACAATAAAGCACAGGACGATACTGATGATGCCCAGTGAATATAATAGACGGTACATATCATTGACTGTACTGTCAGACAGAAGCGGCTGCTTGAGCAGAACAACATAGAAATCCATATTGCTGAGCTTTGTAAAATAGATATCATAGTTGTCCATCTTTTCCGGCACTGTTCCATTGCGGATCATTTCGGAACGCATCGAATTATTGACAGTCAATGCATCTGCCGGACCTGAACAGTAAGCAGTTTCCATATGGGAATCCATGATATTGATGCCTTCCTGGGCAGACACGATTCCTGACAGCAGATATGCCATGTTCGCATTATCCAGAGAAGCAGACATGAATCCTGTTACTTTATCATCAACGACAATCGCTTTAACAATCCGGAGCACAGGCTGATCACTGTCCCCTTCCGAGCGGATGACAATTTGATCCGGAGAAGCCTTGGCATCTTTTAAGATTCCCCAGTACTCCGGCAGATTTCTGACGGCATCTGTCGACAGGACACAAGTCCCATCTTCACTGTAAACAGAAAACTCTGCATAAGAACGGTATCCTGCTGTTGTTTCATAAAGCAGGTTGTAGACATCCTGATTATTTGTCTTTGAGGCAACTGTTTCCTTTAAAGCTGGACTGTTCTCTAAAGAAGCAAATGAATCTTTAATGCCCGATAAAAGGACATTCATGCGGTAATCTACTTCTGAAGAAGCATCTTTGCTCTGCTGGATCTCTTCATTGGATGTATTGTCACTCAGAATCTTCACCATCAGAAATCCGCTGAGGATCAAAGGCACAAAAGACAGCGCTAAAAAACTGAGCAGGAGCTTGCTGCGGAAGGAACTTGTAATCCGCAGGAAGAATGAGGAGATCAAGGATTTGAACTTTCCCATACCTTGAGCACCTCCTCCTGTTCCTTTGCAGCCCAGTTCAGATCAAAGCTGATGTATTTGACTTCCTGTTCATCTGCTGCATATGGAATATCTGTTCTTACGCTGCGCCGATACATCTCATCGACCAGCAGTTTCTGCACATCTGTACTGATGGTGAAGTCAATAAACTTCTTTGCATTCTCCGGATGTGCACAGTTCTTTACCAAAAAACTTCCGTCAGGAATGGAGAATGTCCCATCTTCCGGATAGATGATTCCTACATCCTGATGTGTCAGCATCCATTTCTTTGCGGTCTCTTCCAAAGTAATGCCGACTATGCTGCCGCCGGATTCTACAGCTGGAAGAACATTGCCAGAACTGCCGACGAATTCTCCATTCAGCTGCTCGCTGAATTTTCTGATGACATCTGTACTGCCATGATTCAGGATTGACATCATTGCCAGCAGGATTGTGACACTTGTTCCAGAATTATGAGGATCTGCGAAGGCTATCTTTGCAGTCCATTTAGCATTGAACAGATCACTCCATTTCTTTGGCGCATCCTCTTCTTTTACAAGTTTACGGTTATAGATAAAGACCAGCGGCAGGTCAGAGAACAGTGTATAGTATCCGTTCTTCGAAATATACTTTGATGTAATTCTTTCATATCCTTCGGCATAATACGGTTCTATGAAATCCTGATAAGCCAGATATGTCTCAACGCCGCCGCCAAACATAACATCTGCACTGCTACCTTCTTTGATTTCATTCAGCATCTCAATGGTCCCGCCGTCATGGACTTCGACCGTAATTCCCGTTCTCTTTTCAAATTCCCGGATGATCGGTGTATATACATCTGTCTTATGACTGGTATAGACGACCAATGTCTGATCTGGATCAACTGAAAAAGATGCAGTTTCCTTTTTCACAGAACTGCACGCAGTCAGCGGCATGACTAAAAGTGCTGTTGAGATAATTTTTAAAAGTGCTCTTTTTAAATCGTTCATACTTTTTTTCAAATGACCAAGCTATAGTCTGATTCTAGATGTCCAAATGGAAAATGTAAACAAAATCTGTTTTTTTTCTGATGAAGACCAGTGTCTTTTTCAAAGTCAAAAAAAGCAGCTGTCATAAAGATCAGCTGCCTGCTTTATATAAATAGAATAAATGCTTTCTGGAAGAATAACCATGCTAAGTACATCAGGATCTTCCTATCCTTCCATATTATTTTTCTTCAGCATTCTTGATGAATTCCGCCATTTCCTGTTCATAATCCTTCCGGTCAGTCACAATCGAATACGCATGATCGGCACCTGGGAACAAATGTATGACAGATTTTGGATTTTTACATGCACTGTACATCATCTCACTGTGTGTGCAGGGAATCAGATGATCATCTTTGCCATGCATGAAGCAGATAGGGATATTGACTGCTGAGACTGTTTTGATTGGACTGATCTCTTTAATACGGAAATCACTCTGCATACCTTCTGCTTCTATCATCGGCACCAACGGCCAGAAAGGCAGATGAAGCTTCTGCGGAATAAACTGCTTGAGCAGAAGTTCTGCATCTGCAAATGGGCAGTCTGCAATGACAAAATCAGGATGTCCTTCCTGCATTGCAAGAAGAACTGTCGCTGCACCCATTGATTCTCCATGCAGGCCAATGATGCAGGCTTCACCGAACTGATTTCTTGCCCAGGCAATCACATTGACCAGATCTTTTGATTCCAGCTGTCCCAATGTACATGACTCACCAGTTGATGCACCGAAATAACGTTCATCATAAATGATGACCTGATACCCTAAGCGGTAAAAAATCTCCGCGTATTTTAAAGAAGAATATCGATTGACTGTATGACCATGGCAGATGACTGCTGCTTTTGGATGTTCTGCTGAAGCATCTGGATTTTCTATCCATTCACCAGAGAGAACAGCACCATTGCTGACAATCTCAATCGGTGTTCTTTTCCATTTCTTCTCATAAGCTTCTACGGCATCACTGAAGCCGTTCTTAATCTCGAGCTTCCGTACATCATCCGTGCTGTAGCGTACCGCATGTGTCACCATCTTCAAGACCTTGCGGCTGATGATCAGACAGACAATCAAATAGACTGCCGCCGCACAGATGATCATTGATATGAACCAGATCACTTTTGTTCCCCTCTCTTCACTTCTGCATCATGATGCTTCTTTGCATAGAACAGAGGTATAAATGTCAGAAGAATCAGTACCGCTGATATTTTGAACAGTGCATCCGTCGGCAGGTATTCTGCTATGCCGCTGGTATTGATGACTTTTCCTGTACTCTTGATGATTGGATTGGATATAAATGGTGAAATGATCCAAGGAAGCAGAACAAAGAAAATAATACGGAAGCCTTCAAACTGTCCTTTGGAATCACTTGGAAACAGCTGTTTCATCCAGACTGACAGTACCTGCATGAACATGACATAGCCAAAGCCGAAGAACAGCATGCCGATCAGCAGATTCCAATTCAATACGGTAGAAGGATCCACATTGCTTGGTGTGACCAGAATACCCAGGATACTGATGCCGATGAAGCTCAGAATAATAGAAATAGAAGTAGCTAACGTCAGCTTGTTATGGTTGATCATTATGGAAGTTGGAATAACAATCAGCATGCCGACAATCAATGCAATTCCTTCAATCACGCCGATGCTGTCCGGCTGGAACCCTAAGTAATAGATCATATAGTTGCCGATATGCGGATAATAAACATCAAAGGCAACAAAGTATACCATCAGCGTAAGGAAGACCCAGATCAGTTCTTTTCTCTTTGCCAGTTCTTTGAAATTGAAAGCACTGAACAGCTGCTGCGTAAATGTTCCTTCTTTTGCCGGCTTGAGATCTTCTGCATCCTTCAGCATCGTCAATGTCAGCAGACCGAAAATGATGACAAGACCGCCCATCGTCAGGAAAAGTCTCATGTAGTTGTCATTGCCGCCAATCAGGATGCCGCCGATGATTGTGCCGATAATGGTGCCGATGATCGGCTGCGTTGCTAATGCCGCACCAATCTGTCCACGGTTCTTATCTGTCATCATGTCATTCAGCCATGCGTTGAAGCCGGCATCATTGCCCATGGAGCCAAAGAAGGACATCAGTGCATCCATCAGGACAACACTGACAGCGCCAAGCATAACGGCGTTCTGTGAACCAGAAGCACTCCCTTTGGTAATGAACTCTGTCATGCCGAACAGAATTGTAAAAACACCCCACAGGATATAGCCGATGACAATAAAATATTTGCGCTTTCCTTTCCGGTCGGAAGCTGTACCGAAAACAAAGGTCGCAATTGTTGTGGCAATAGCAGAAATTGCCACCATCCAGGATACAATGGTAGGATCTTTGGCAATCTTGGCATAGACAAAGGTATTGAACCACTGATTTTCTATATTCCAGCAGATCTGTCCTATAATGCCTAATCCCCATACCAAAAGCCAGAACTTTAGTGATGCCATGCGATTTTTATGATTCATAATTACGCTCCCATCTTTTTTATGATTTCAGCTGATGATGTCAATCTCCCAATATCTTTTCAACATCCCATTTTGAGGCAAGCCATAGTAAGATCAGGCTCAGCAGCGCCGGCACCCACCAATACAGAGCTATAAATGCATTGGAAGTTGCGGCAGACACGGAAGAAGCCGAGGCACTGTACCTGCATGCGGCAATTGTCCAGATCACGGCAGCAGAACCAACACCTGAGCCAATCTTGCAGCCAAAGCTGTTGGCTGAAGCAGCGAGTCCTTCCACCCGGATGCCTGATTCCTTCTCAACAAAGCGGACAATATCCGGTGCCAGTGTGAACAGCTCACACATGACTGTAGCAGAACCGACTCCCTTGACCATTGCACCAGTCAGAGACATCGCTAAGGAATACGGAAAAATGGATCCGATGGCATTCCCAGCCAAGACGAAACCTGCGGCTGTCATGATTGTTCTGCGCTTTCCAATCTTTTTAGCAAGTACCGGTGTCATCAAGAGACCAACACCCATGCTGAGCATTGGCAGCGATCCTAACAGACTGTATAAATTCTCATTGCCGAGGATCCACTGTGCATAGTATTTACCGACTGAACCAATCGATGACGTCATATAAAAGCAGATCAGGAACATAGATACGGCAATATAGAAATATTTCGTTTTTACTAATGCCTTGAATCCTTTATGGATCTCCATCTTGTCAAGTGACATCGTAGTCTCTGGTGTAATTTCTTTCTTCTCATGGAGCTTAAAGAAACAGATGCACTGCGTCCCCAGTGCGAACACTGCCAGAATGCCTGCCAAAATTGTCCAGGATGACTGCTTGTCTGAGCCTCCCAGCATACCAAGCAGCGGCACACCCACAGCAGCTACCAGGCTTCCGACACTGGTGAATATCGTATCCAGTGTGCTGATCTTGGTCTGATCGATAGAATCATTGGAGATCAAAGGCATCATTGCATTGAAGCTGATGTTGTTCATCGTATAGAAGATCACAGTAAACAAGAAATACAGAATGCCTATGCTGATTAAAGCAAACTGATCTGAATGTCCCTTCAGAAAGAACATAAAAAAGAAAACAATCGAAAGTGGAATCAGACTGAGCCCATACCACGGACGCGCCTTCCCATATTTTGTATGTGTTCTGTCAATCAGGACACCCATGCCAATATCACTCAGACCGTCAAAGAAACGGCAGACTAGAATTATGATGCCCAGTGCACCGTATGTCCATCCATCACTGGAGAACTGCAGACAGTCGGTGGCATACACCGTGATGTAAGAAGCAGTAAATGCCCACAGGACAAAGCTCCCCATATTTCCAAACGCGTGAAAAAGCTTTTCCGCAGAAGTTGTTGTAATTTTATTCATTTGGCTGCCCCTCAGCAAGTAATAGCAGAACACCTTTTACATTTCAAAAAAGAATGAAATATATTTTTTCTTTTATAATCATGCCCAGCTTTTTCTTCCTATTGCAAGTATTAATAGGCTTCAATTGATTTTTTATTTTCCATAAATAATTACACTTCTGAGCATTAAAAAACCAGATCATCCATGTGACAATCTGGTATGTCATTGTTTCTGCCCGCTGTCTTACTTCGTAACGGTATCATATGGCCAGTCAACAATTCCGCCCATATCATAGATCTTGGTATAGCCGATTGCTGCAAGCTTTTTCGATGCGGCAGCAGCACGGACTCCTGTCCGGCAGTAAACAAGAAGTGTTTTATTCAGATCAGGAAGCAGGATCGGCTGCTCGGTGGTAATGCTTTCCACTGGAATATTGATGGCATCAGGAATATGTTTTTCATCATATTCCGCTTCTGTTCTGACATCGACAATGATGACATTGCCTGCATCGATCATCTGTTTTGCTTCATCTGCTTTAATGACTGTGTAGCCTTGACTTGCTGCAGCATCACTGGTCTTCTGTGTACATCCGCTTGCGAGAATGCAAAGGATCACGGAAACTGCTAGAACGATTCTTTTCATTAGATAATTTCTCCCAGGCTCCCTCATTGAGCCTCAATACTATCAACATACTTTTTTTGCATAAAATTGCCAGTATAATGCTCTGAAGTGAAGAAGTAAAAGATCCTGCAGGCTGTCATCAGTCTGCAGGGTCTGTTCTGATTCATCAATCTTCAGCAGTTTCCACGATAAACATGTACAAGATAGTTCGAGGCAGTCTCCACCAATTGATCAATCACCGCTATCGGCGTAGGCTGCTTGTCAGCCATATGATAGCGTGGAAAGAATCTGGTGATGTGAAGCGTGATCTCTGGATCCACACCAGCCAGCCACTTCGCTTCTTCTTCCATATCATGAGGGTCATCATTCAATCCCGGAACGATCAAACTGGTAACTTCAACATGGCAGCATGGATCAGCCAGAGCAATGTTTGCTTTCACGCACTCCAGATCTCCATGCAGGATATCATAAATCTCCTGACGGAAACCCTTAAGATCAATGTTCATTGCGTCCACATACGGAAGGAGTTCTTTTAACCGCTCCTGCAAGACCATGCCGTTTGTAACAAGGATGCATTTCAGATCCTGTTTCCTGGCAAGCTGAAAGCAGTCTCGGACATATTCATAATTGATGAATGGTTCATTATAGGTAAATGCAAGGCCGATATTGCCATGGACCTTTTCCTGAACGGCCAGAGATACCAGTTCTTCCGGAGAGATTTCTCTGTTCTCACAGGAATCTGCATAAGATATTTCATAATTCTGACAGAACGGACATTTCATGTTGCAGCCAAAACTGCCGGCTGACAGGATCATATGTCCAGGCATATAGTTGGCAAACGGTTTCTTTTCAATTGGATCCAGGGCCAGAGAGGTCAGGATGCCATAGGCTTTTGGAATGATCTTCCCGTCCTGATTCATTCTAGCAAGGCAGAGACCCGTCTGTCCTTCTTCAAGCGAACAATGATGCGGACAGAGTTCACAGGTAACTTTCATACGTGCCTCACCACTTCAAAGCGCTGGAGAGTCAGCGGTTCATCTTCTGAGATGCCGCCTTTTCTTCTGGCAATATCAATCTGTTCAGCAGCAGTATCAACACCTTCCAGATCCGGCAGCAGCAATCCTCTTCTGCTGCCGCATGACACAATGACACCATAGCGATGCGGGTCAAGTTCACGCACATCT
>LAHS01000972.1_pt1 | contig 14544 bp, 9 predicted proteins | sample 329651 | NCBI WGS metagenome assembly LAHS01 (sample SAMN03275699, study PRJNA271635) | activated sludge metagenome | isolation source: sample C-1 Sludge from hydrolytic chamber (first chamber) of Anaerobic... | reverse complement strand
GCGGTCTGTTGCGTCTAACATAATGTGCTTTTCCCGCTAGAGTCACCACCTCCGCTACCAACAACTAGGGAACCCTTCTAATTTATTATTCATTGCAAAAGAAATAATAGTAAATATGTTCTATATATTTTCTTAGCAAAAATTTATCAAAACCAATGTACCTCTATTTAAGATTTTAAGGTTATGTCCCAGCCTCTTTTCTCTTTTGCCTAAAGCTAATATGAAAGGTTTTTACCGTTTATCCTTATTTAAATAACTCAGGATATACAGCTTTTGCAATCATCTCAACAGCTTCCCCGATACGAGGTCCAGGACGATTTGAAATATCTGTATCAATAGCATTTACTGCTTTATCTTGAATAGCTGTAATCGTATTCCATCCATCACGTCCTAGAATTTCCCCTACTGGGTCTTTTACATAGTTGACCGTTGTTAAAATAACTTGAGGGTTTTTCGCAATAACATCTTCCTCTGCAACCTTTACCCATCCTGTTTGGTCACCAAATACATTGTTGACATTTGCAGCATTTAAAATTTCCTGTTGGAAAGTACCAGCTGCTGTTGTATAAATATCAGGTTTTGGGCTAATTTCTAAGTAAACATTTTTTGGTGTTTCTACACTTTTTACTTTTGCTTGAACATCAGCAATTTTCGCTTTAATCTCTTTGTTTAATTGCTCGCCTTTATCTTGTACACCCATCACTTTAGCAAGTTGTTGAATATCTCCATAAACATCTTCAAATGATGCAGCTGATTGAATAACAAATACTTTCACACCTGCATCTTCAAGACCTTTTAGTGCATCTAGTGTCTCTTCATTTCCTGTAGAGTACGCAATGACAACATCTGGCTTTAAGGCTACAATTCGTTCGCTATTAAATGTCACTGAATCTGACACACGTTCGATGTTTTTTGCTTCTTCTGGATACGTATCATATTCTGTAGCTCCGACAACTTTATCGCCAACACCTAGTGCAAATAAAATTTCTGTGTTACTTGGTTGTAATGACACAACAGTTTTCGGTACTGCATCAAATGCTACTTCTACATCGCGATCATCCTTAACTTTATAGCCACTTTGCTCAACTTGTTGGTCCGATTTAGATGTATCGTCATTTTTCGCTTTATCTGCTGTGCCGCATCCTGTCAATACAAGTGCAAGCATTAACACAGTAAGCCATTGGAATTTTAATAGTTTTTTCACTTTATTCATTCTCCTTCTTTTTCTTCATTGGATATGATTTGCTAATAAACGGGATTTCAGCGATTCCAGCCTGTTGATTCATGTAAACAGCCATAACAAAAAATACATTAGCTAGTAATCCTAAGTAGTCGAAAAGAATGGCCGGTACTTCCCTTTCCTCTGACACTTTATGGAGCACGCGGTACGATTTTTTTGCCTCACTCCGACATAAGTGAAGCGCAGTTGCAGCCCCCGTGCCTTGTGGCAAAACAAAATTTTGTATTTGTTCCTTTACATGTCCTACATAAAAATCATAACGATCACTGAGCCATGACAAATCTTCTTCCGTTACCGCAAGTTTGCCACGTACCGAGCCGTTGACATGGTATGCCATTGGCAAAATAGTCAATAAATCTGCCCCGACTAGTTCAACTTCTTCGGCTTTTACAGCAGCCAATGCTACACCGATATGCGTTGTTAAACTATCTGTACGGATTTCAAAATCAACTGTAGATATTTTTTCACGCATGAACGGGTAACAAGAATAACGCGCATCTTTTTTCATCTGTAATCCCTTCTTTCTTTCATGAACAGATTTTGCTTAAAAGGTGCATAAAAAAACGTCGCTCCCTAGGGAACGACGAAAATAGCATATATAGTGTTGTCTGACGAAGACAGCTAATGTATTTGCCGTATATCCTCCTAGCTTCCGAAGAGTTTTTATACATTAAATAACGGTCGGTCTCCTGGCTCGTACAGTTAGCTACCTTCATTTCGTAGCGCTCATAAAGCCTTCCCATCCTGTTGTCTTTGGACAGTGGCATGTATTATGATTTTTGTACTTACAGTTGCGGAAACAGCTTCGGTCTTACACCGAATTCCCGATTATGCTAAAATTAGCACCATTATTCTGCAAGAATTATTCACTTGAATAGCAGTTTATCATATATGGATTTAAAAAAATAGTTATGAGATTGAAGTATAATCGAATATATCCACACCGTACTTAGCACTATTTCTACATAGTGACCAGCTATTCGTTATTCTTTCCTAATAATTCTGACTAAAAGAACTAGCTATAAAATTTTTTCAATTGCTTGCTCAATATCTAGTTGGGAATCGGTTGGTTCGAAGCGTTCAACTATATTACCTTGATTATCTACTAAAAATTTCGTAAAGTTCCAACGAATATTACGCCCATCTAAAAAGCTAGGAGCGATTTGGATAATTGATTCCGCTAACATCTTTTCCTGCATATTGGCTTTGCCGAATTCACGAAAATCTACTTCGTGCTTTAAATAATTGAATAATGGATGTGTCCCCTCGCCATTTACTTGAACTATTTCAAAGATTGGGAATGTTACCCCGTAGTTAATTTGACAAAGTTTAATCGTCTTTGCTCCATCTTCTGGGTTTTGTTCTCCAAATTGATTACAAGGGAAACCTAACACAATAAAATTATCCTTGCCATATTTATCATACATTTTCTGTAAATCTTCGAATTGATATGTAAAATCACATTGGTTGGCTGTGTTGACAATTAGCATCGTCTTTCCACGATACGTTTCCATTGATAAAATTTCACCGTTTGGCTTCTTTACTAAATAATTATAAATACCCATTATCTCGACCCTTTCTACTTTCTATTTTTTTATATAGAATGACCAACTATAACCCCTCACCGTTATGTGAACAATTATGTTGCTTATTCCTCAACAAATGGTTTTGTCGTTTTTTTTGAAATCTAATAACTATTGCCTACTAAATCCCTCGTAAGTAAATAAGACCTATATTCACATGAATCAAAAATACTGTTTTTTTTATTATAACAATAACTTTTCTTTCTTCAAAATAACACGCTCAACCATAAAAATAGCCATCTCGCTATGTTAACGGATGGCTGTTTTATATTTCTTTTTACATTTTGTATCTTGCTCTTCTTCAATTAATCTCATGGCAATATCCAACAATTTATGATCATTAGTAGCATCAAATAATTTCTTGAATGAGACAATAATATCATAACGAATAAGTGTTGGTTGTTTTTCATCCATACAAGTTTGAAACCTTTTTGCTAAATAAGAAACAATTAAATCTCTTTGAACCTGTCCTGCAAGTCCTATTTGCCAGATTGCTTGTAATGCCTGTCTTGCGGTTACTTTTCTTTCATCATACGTCACTGCCCAGATTTTTAGAAAATCATCAAGAACACGCTCTTCCGGATCACTCTTTGCTGCTAACGCACATAAAAACTGCGCAGCACGCGCACGCGCATGTCCATTATTATATGTAAGGGCTTTAACAAGTTGTTCCCAAACTGCATATGTCCAATCGACTGGCTCTTGCACAATCTTCATCAATTTTCTATAAGACTCGTATTCAATTTCACGGTCACGCTCTGTTAAATTACTAAAAAGCTCCAAAATCTCTTTTTCCATGATTTATCCCTACCTTCATTACTTTCAGAACGTTTTCAAATTTTAATTTTAATGTGTTACACTGTACTTAAATTAATGATAAAAAGGAGAGCTTATGAATAGATCTATAACTCGAAAGTTGATTATACGAACGCTAGCGATTATATGCCTCCTAGTAGCTGCATATTTTATCATACCAGTCTCCGTGCCCATACTATTAGCAGGTGTTACAGCTTTTTTATTGGAACCCATTGTCATGTTTTTTAAACGAAAATGGAAAATGTCTCGGAAAATAGCTGTTGCGTTTATATACATAGTAAGTGTTATTTTTATTTCTATTATCTGTTACTTTACTATTACACAACTAATGTCGCAAATAATTTCCATTTCCAAACAAGCACCTTACTATATTTCTAAGCTATCTGAGATGTGGGGGCATATGCAAGAGAATATTTCAAAATATACAGAAGACTTTCCGACTGAAGTGAGTTCCTCACTTCAAAAAACGGCAACCGACTTTATTAAGAAAATTGAAGAATCTTTTTTAAACTTCTTTAATTATACCAAAGTTACGACCTTCTTTTCACAAATTCCAAGCCTCTTTATTAGTCTTCTCGTTTATATGATTGCTCTATTTTTATTTATGCTCGATTTACCTAAATTAAAACAGATAACGTATAAATATTTAAAGCCATCAACAGAAAAGAAATTAAAAATTATTACGAATCGGTTAAAAGATGCATTTTTCGGTTTTATGAAGGCACAAGTTCTTGTTAGCTTTATTATTGCAGGAGTTACATTTGTTGGGTTACTCCTTATTCAACCAAAATTTGCGCTAACAATGACTTTTATTATTTGGATTATTGATGTTATCCCGTTCCTCGGCTCCATTATTATTTTAGCGCCTTGGGGAACTTACCACCTGTTGATGGGGAATACATCGATTGCCATTAAGCTCTTTGTTCTTGCAGCTATTTTATTAATTATTCGTCGAACTGTCGAGCCTAAAGTAATGGGCGCACATATCGGTTTATCGCCTCTACCAACATTAATAGCGATGTTTGTTGGTCTACAACTATTCGGTATCATCGGCTTACTTGTAGGGCCATTTGTTATCATCTTATTGTTTGCCTTAAAAGAAACAGGGGTTATTAAAATCAATTTTAAAATCTAGCAGATGTGTTTTGGAAGAGGGCGGGCGCCAAGTTGTAAGAAGTAACAAAACGTCGCTCGCGAATTTACAGCTGTGCTAAAGTCCTACCAACGACAATTATAAAAATAAACACAGGGCACATTCTATTCATGATAAATAGAAGTGCCCTACATTATTGTCTATTCTATACTGCTTTAATTAATAAGCTCCGCTTTCTTTAAGAAGCGTTCGATTATTACCGCTACTTCTGCACGTGATATGTTGGCAGTTGGCGCAATTGTTTTATTTTCCTTGCCTGTTACTAAACCTGTTTTCACTGCAACTGCAATAGGAGATTTAGCATATTCAGCAATTTGTCCTTCATCTTTAAACGCAGCTAAAATAGTTGTCGCTTCTTGCTCTGAAATCGTTGTATCTATATCGGTTAACAACAAAGCACGCGCTAAAATAGTCATTGCTTGCTGACGTGTAATTTTATCATTTGGCCCAAAGTTCCCATTGCTGTAACCTTGAATAAGATTGTATTCATTTGCAGCATTGATATAGCTTGCATACCATGCATCTGTTGTAACATCTGCATAATGATTAGTACGATCATCTGTTTTTAAACCGAGCGCACGGACTATTATAGCAGCAAATTGTGCACGTGTTATATCTTGATTAGGTGCAAATATGCCCTCACGTATTCCATTAATAATCATTCGAGAGCCAAGATTATTTACAGCCTCTTTTGACCAATGATTGGCCACATCCTTAAATTCAATAGGATTCCAAACAAGAGCATACGTACTATTCGTTAAGCTATTAATCACCGCATAGTACTTTCCTTCTTTTTGTATTACCTTTGTCGGTACATGATGCGTTGTGCCGTCTTGTTTAACGACAATTCCTGTTGTAATTTTGCTTGCTTCTACGTCTTTTGGTACCGCTATAGTTCGTTGAACATAAGCATTGAAGCTTGTAACATCAACCGTTTTCATAGCACTTACCGCTTTTACAGTAAATTCAATAGGTGCAACCATTACAGAGAAGTTACCTTGTTGTGCCACATTTTCTACAAACTTCACCATATCGTTTGTAGGCTTCGCAATTTCAATTTGCACTTTAATATCTTCAAGTGCAATCCCCTTGCCTATTTGCGTAGAAATAGCATCTATATTGATTTGTGAAGCTGGCAATGTGTAAGAAGCTGCTGGTGTTTGAATAACTACTATTGCTTGCTCATTCTGCATATTTTTTACCATTTGAGCATTTAACTCTCCAATAATGATATCAGCATCATTGTTTACAGGAATAGTCACTACAGCTTTTTTACCTTCTGCTGCTAGTTTTTCTTGTAACTTTTTAGAATCTACCGTGACAGTCATTACTTTTTGAGACCCTACCTGTGTATTTGTCGCTTTACCAATGGCCTCTTCCTTACCATTAACAAGTACTTTTACTTCTTCTGTAGGAGTCGGCTTTGGAGTAGGTTCCGACGTTGACGGCGTACTAGAAGAAGAACCACCATCACCACTAGACATCACTTCCCACTTCGCATAGACCGTTGTATTGCCTACAATTCCTTTTGTAAAATCAAACAACTTTGTCAGTTCACGATCCATATACCAACCACCAAAAGTGTAACCAGCCTTCGTTGGATTTTCGCTTGGTTTTGTAGCGACAGCGCCCTCTTTTACTTTTTGCGCTTGCACTTTACTACCACCATTCACTTCAAAGGTAACAGTAAATTGTGGTACAACCGTTATTTCAAAATCAGTCGTAACTTTGCCTCCAAAGTCGTCTTCAGCAGTAACAGTAATGGTTGCTTGTCCGGCTGATAATGGGTTAATTTTTAGATTATTATCTTTGATTGAAACTGTTGCAATTGCTTCTTTATGTGAAGTTGCAGATAGTGTCAAAGAATCATTATCTAAATCCTTAAACGTAGTCGACAAGTCGATTGAGATAGCATCACCACCTGCAATACCTTGTTGATTTGCAATCGCTTCATTGACAGTAGGTATTTGGTTTTCTTGTACAGAAAAAACGACATTTCCTGTTGCTTCTTTCGGATCAATTAATCCAGAAGTTGTACCATCATCTACAATTGTATATTGAAAGCCCGCTTGACCTTTAAAATCCTTTTCTAAGGCAAACTTAATTTCATCATTTTCAATCGTTACGGTTCCGCCTACTGCATTATCAACAGATTTCACGCTAAGTTTTTGATTGTTTTCGTTTTCTGGACCTGCTTTATCATTACCAAGCAGCTCAGCAAACGTGATGATTTTAGCTTTAGCATTTTCTTTCACTGTTAGTGTATCATCTGTCGCGATTGGTTCATCATTCACTTCACTCACAGAAATAGTACCTTGCGCTGTATGACTTAAGCCACTTTCTGTTGCATCAAGTGCTGCAGCAACATCAAAACTAAAGACATCATTTGCCACCGAATTTAAATATTGTGTCGGCGTGAACTTTAAACCGCTATTCCCTTCAGCAATGGTAATAAAATCCCCATTTTGGATGACTGTTGTACCATCGTTTTTAAATAATGCCCCACCTTGAATATTACTAATTTTCAGATGTGTAACGGCATTTCCATCTTCTGATGTAATAACTAATCCACTTTGCGTTTGACTATGTTCCGTAGTCGAAGCACTTGTAACCAATGGGCTACTTGCACTTCTGATTACAGTTAGAGTATACATATTTTCAATACCATCGCTAGACTTCACAACGACAGGTATACTATTTTTTCCAACTTGAAGTGAAAGCTCATCAGATGGACTTTCACTAGCAACATCTGTTCCTAGTACTTTTATCGTAGCGGCAGTATCCATCACTGTCGGTGTTACCTTTAGCGAAGTGACTGCATTATCTACATGGACTGTATAGTCATTTGTGTCTTCTGCAAAAGTAGGGCTTAGCGTTCCTTCACTCACCGTTAAATTAGACAGTGTTGGTGGATTGCCCACTACAACATTACATGTTGCAAATTTTGTATCATCCTTTGTTGAAGTGACCGTAATGGTAGCACTACCTTCTGCTAACCCTGTCACCAAACCATTTGGGTCAACTGCTGCAATCGTGGAGTCGCTAGATTCCCACGTTACATCTTGAAATGTTGCATTTGCAGGAGTAAATAAAGCTGTTAACTGTTTTGTTGCATTTGGTTTAAGCGTTATATTCGTTTGATCGAGCGTTAAATTAGTAGCATTAATAACTAGATTTACTGGATAATAGCTCACTACATTATAACCAACTGTCAAAATATCATTTATACCGTCATTATCCATATCTTCTATAAATAGTTGATCGATGTTTTCCCCACTTGTCGTAACATCCGGAGCACTGCTAAATTGACCTGTTCCATCATTAAGATGAATATCTAATACGTTTTCACCTTCATTATTCGCTGTTATAACTGCTATATCTTTATTGCCATCTTTATTTAGATCACCTATTGCTAATGAACCAAAAATAACATTAGTTCTTCTCATAAGTGTCAGGTCAAAGCCCGTATTTATGCTATTACGAAGCCCTACATAAATGGTAAGTGAATTTGTTTCAAAGTTACCTGTTACTAATACAAAGTCGTCTTTTCCGTCTAGATTTAAATCCCCTGAAGCGACGTATAATGCGACTGCGCTATCGGTTCTCTGAGGTACTTCTGCAAATTGAAATGTACCATCACCATTACCCATCCCCAATTTAAATAAGTCTTCATCAAAATAGTTCTGTGTCGAACAAATATAGTCCAACTTATTATCGCCATTAAATTCTCCAATAGCGCAACTATTATTTCCTATTTGGTTATAAGTACCTTCATTTTCTTTTAACAAGAACGAAGGATTATTTGGCGTACTATTATTAACCCCGACATACGTTTTATCATTGGCAAACCAAATGACATCATTTTTACCATCATTATTGACATCTCCCGTTTGCACACTAGTTCCATAAAATGCTTTTGAAAAAAGATTAAAAGCAGACCGTTTATTTAATGATTGATTTCCATGATTCCAAATATAAACATTATTTGGGCTTTGCTCAGAACCATTGGGTCCTGCAGAAATGAAATCGACCTTACCATCCCCATCTAAATCGGTAAGTGCTGTACCATAAAATTCACTACTCTCAGAATTTTCCGTATGGGCTTTATAGATCGGTTCTTCTTTTAGATCGCTTAATGTAAATGGATATGATAGACTTGCATTTCCTGCCATATGGAGTGTGCCATCATTATCTTTTCCGATAGCCACTGCTTTGTATCCGGGGTTTATAGCACTACTAGAAATAATTTCCTGTTGTTCCCCTAAATATATTTGATTTAACGATGTTGCTTTTGCTTCTCGAGGTGCAATCGGAAGCAAGCTAAGTAGCATGATAAAAACAATAACAACATGTAACAATTTCTTATTCTGCATTCTATTTCTCCTCTTCTAGTTTATTTTTCTAAAATGAATGCCGTAATCAGCATAACAACTGAAACTCTCAAACTTCTCTCAAATAAGATACTTTAGCATTAATTTCATAGGAAATGATTATTACTTTTTACATTATCAATCTCTATTTAAAACCGTAAAAAGAACTTATATTTAATTAAATAGCCAAACAAAAATAGCATCTATTATCGTGATAATCCGATAATAGATGCTATTGTCTATTTTTATTTAACTTTTTTGCTATTTCATTCGTCTAACTGTTATAAGCTTATTGAATACGACCGAAGCCTACTAAATATTGGTTCCACCAATCAAGTGATTCGATCACTACGCCTTTATTTTGCGCATCAATCATTGTGTTATTACCAAGGTAAATCCCAACATGTGCTACGCCTGAGCCATAGCTGAAGAATACTAAATCACCAACGCGAGCTTCACTTGCTGAAATACGTTGTGTTGCTAAGTATTGTTGTGATGCTGTACGAGGTAATGATACCCCAGCTTGCTTGTAAGACCATTGTACAAGACCAGAACAGTCAAAGCCTGTTGTAGGGTTACTACCACCCCAAACATACGCACGACCTAGGAATTGCTTGGCAGTTGAAATAGCACCACCTGAAGATGCTGTACCAGCACCAGATCCTACGACGATTGACTGTGGTTTGCCACCGTTATTGTTCACTTGTACAACAGGTGTAGCTGATTGAAGTGCACGTAAACGAGCCGCTTCTTCTTCAGCAGCTTTACGTTCAGCTTCTAAACGCTCTTCTTCTTGTTTCGTTGCAATTTGAGCCTTTAATGCCAGTGATTTTGCTTGGTTTTCAGCTTTTTTCACTTCCATTTCGCTTTCCTTTTGTTGAAGCTCTTGGAATTGTTTTTGAAGCTCTTTTTGTTTTTCATCTAATGTTGCTTTTTGTTGTTCTAATTTCGCTTTATCTGCTTCTTGTTGATTTACTAGCTCTTGGTCAGCATCCATTAATGTTTTAACCGCTACGACACGGTCCATTAAATCTGCAAAACTCTTTGCTTCTAGCACAACGCTTAAATAGACACCTACTGTGTTATCTTGTGCTTGATAAGCAGCCATACGTTCACTTAAAATAGCTGAACGTTGCTCAATGCGTTTTTCCGTTTCAACAATACCTGCATCTACTTCTTTGATATCAGCTTGTACTTGGTTAAATACTTTCACTTTTTCATCGATTTCTTGTTGTAGTTGTTGTAATTCTGTCTCTAATTTTTTTACTTCCGCATCGATTTTTGCTTTTTTCTCGATCATTTGCTGAGACGTTTCTTCAGCGTGTGCTTCAATCGGTTGTACTGTATTAAATAATAAGCCGCCTGCAAGTGCTAATGTTAGCACCATCGACTTACGCCATTTATTGCGCTTACCCATGAATCTTCATTTCCCTTCATCTATCAATTTCGCTCTTTATTTCCTTATGTAAATACTTGAACGATTCAATTAAGTTCTTATGTTTTTATTAGCCTTTTAAAGTTTAGCATTAATGCCGTAACTTTTATACTATTTCTCACCGTTTTAATCGTAAAGTAAAACTCGAAATATAATTGTAACATTGTATAAAACGCAACATTTTTCTACAAAACCTTTATATACAGCTAGAAAATGCCATTTTCATCTCCAAGTAGTCCATTTCGCCTTGGTGTTTTGTAATCTTTTTGTAATATAAAAAAGGTAGGAGAATCATCCCCTACCTACTATTTCATTGAACGTAAAGCTTGAATGGACAGCCGTACTAATAAGATGGCACACAGAAATAACCCTAGATATGCGGCCGTATTCAAATACACTGCATATGGTTCATGTATAAATTGAGAAATGGCTAACAACGCAACAGAAATGATTCCAAATGTAATACCAACAAGTAATAAGACAAAACGGGAAAATAGCTGAGTAATGAAGCGAGCATTGTGGTCATCTGAAAAAATATCATGATGCAATATAATTTTTCCACTTTCTACCCGTTGAATTAGCTGATCGATACGCCTTGGCATTTTTCGTAAAGTAGGGATTAACATCGACAGTTCTTCCTGTATACGCTCTTTTGTTTCTAACGGTTCTTTAAACGGTCTTAAAAATGCAGCTCGCATATAAGATGCCGAAAAATCCTTCGCTTCTGTAAAAATATCAAATTGTGAATCAATTACACGCAATGTTCCATCTAGTGTTACTAATGATCGTAGCGCCAAACCAACAGAGGGATAAAACGCAAGACCAAAATCCCGTACCACTGTAAATAACGAATGGATTAGTTCTTCGGTTGGGATACGATCAACATAGGATATTTTCAGCAATATTTGATCCATTGCCTGCTCCACCCTAGCACGTTCCGCATGTTCTTTATTTTCTACGAGTAGCATTAAGCCATCGTATAAAATACCTGAATCATTTTGTTGGATTCCTAGTAAAAATAGCTTTAACCCTTCTTGCTGAGTAGCACCTAGGCGTCCAACCGCTCCGAAGTCTAGCAGGATTGGTACTCCATCTGTCTCATCAATGTAAACATTCCCTGGATGTGGGTCCGCATGAAATATCCCTGAAAATAACATCTGCTCAAAAAAAGAATACAAAATTGTTCTTGCAAATTGGCTACGATCAATGTTTTGTCGTCGAAATTCAGATGCCCCTTCCGCCACGCTTTTACCACGAACGTATTCCATAACAATAATGTCTTCATCACAAAACTCTGTATATATTTTAGGGATGCGCACTTTATAATCGCTTTTAGCAAGAGCATTTGTTACCTGTAGTGTATTTCGTACTTCGATATCTAAATGAATTTCTTCCCTTAAACCATCCGCAAATCCACCAGCTAATTCTCGAAAGCCTAACGACTCTGCCCAAGTAGATTTGTTGGAAAACCAATTTGCAAATTCCTCTAAAATATCAAGGTCATCACGCATAATCCCCTTTACTTCAGGACGCAGTAGCTTCACCACAACTTCTTCGTAATTTTTCAGCCGTGCCTTATGTACTTGCCCGATAGAGGCTGCTGCTAATGGCTCCGTTTGAAAGTTAATAAATACATCGTCTACTGACCTTGGTAAGGAAGTTTCTAAAATCTTTGTAACCTGCTCATGCGGCAGAGGTTTTACACTTTGCTGTAGATGTTTTAGCTCATCAATGATAATTGGAGAAAATAATTCTTTACGCGTAGATAGTACTTGCCCGAATTTGACGAAAATCCCGCCGCATTGCTCTAATGTTGTTCTTAAGGCAATGGCAAGCTCCTTTTCATTTTCTCGTTGCCTCGCATATTTAATCGTTTGGACAATTCCATTTGTCACTGCAATTTTTAACACCTGACGTAATCGCTTCTGCTGACGCCAGTAGCTACGCAATCTCAATAAAATGGATTTTTGCCCATGACGTCGCTCCCCTCCCTTAATGCCAATTGGATCAAATAGTTCGAAAACAAGGTAGAGCAGCATGGAGATAAGGAGCATACTACCTATCCAAATAAGGGTGCTTACTTCCGTAACAGTTTGCATCATCGTTTCCGATAAAAAATCTCGATGGCGCAAGTAGGAATACCAATATACAAAGGACGTAAGCGTTACACTAATAACAACAGAGAGCACTCTGCGTACAAAATTTATATTAGAACCTATTAATCGTCCGCTAACAAAATAAATAATTCCTGCAACAAAAATAATTTGAATTAGTAACTTCAAATAAACCAACAAGTGCCACCTCCCGCTGTTTTTCCTAATACTGCTAGTATAACAAATTCATGAACGAACTTTCCTTTACTAGCCACTAACGACAAAAGAGGTTTTACAGAAACTTATCATAATTAGTTGAAGTCATTCCATTAGCATCTTTTATATAGTAGTTCTCTCCTAAAGCGAAAAAATCCACTTCGCTTTCCATGGGTACATTGCAAGGCACAACAACTTGTGCCCTCCCAAAGAAATCTTCGTGGATTTTTAAATTTCATAATTGTTTGAGTGACTGGCACTTATTAGTTCGTAGAGAGAACTTGCTCCCAATCAATTGTGCCATTTTTCACTTGTTCGCGTTTCTCTTTGTTCATTAAATCGTTAGGACGACCACCTTTAGGCCAGTCTTTATCGTGGTTGGCCCACTCCGGACGATCTTGCGATAAAATGTAAGCCGCTAAATCAGCAGCATCTTGATCGGATAACGTACCACCCGCTCCAACTGGCATATTGTTTTGAATGTAGCCAGCCATTTTAGACATACGTGCCATGCCCGCTCCATCATTAAAGGAATTTTCGCCCCATAATGCTGGACCTGTAGTAGCACCCGTTCCAGAACCATCAGCAGCGTGACAAGCAATACAAGATTGCGCATACAGTTCTTCACCATGTGCTACATCTGGAATAGGGACGCTTTTCATATTACTTGTGCCAGCCCATTCACGCTCTGCACCAATCGGCACGCCTTGTGAAATATAAGCAAAGTAGGCAACCATCGCTTCAAGCTCGTCACTATTCATATCAAATTTTTTACCGTTCATACTTCGCACCATACAACCATTAATTCGCTCTTCAATCGTTACAATGCCTCCAGAACGAGCAATATATTGTGGATAGTTAGCTGTGACACCAACTAGAGAAGATGCTTGTTCATCATACCCTGCACCTGCATGACAGCTTGTGCAAGATAGCTGATTTCCTACGTATTCATCTGCCGCAACATGCGTATTATTTACCAGTTCATAACCATATAAAATCGCTTCTTTCATCGGTCCATCTGGCACTTCTTCGATACTTGGTGGAGCGTAGACGACTTTTTGTGAATTTGCCGTCGTTGGTATTTGTGTTTTAACCGCCGCTTCGTTCGTCTCACCATTGGCGTCACCTAATATTTTGTCACTAATGGCTGCTCCAACAAAAAGAGTAGCAGCTATTAAGATTGTTCCTGCTATACCAGTTGTCATTTTCTTCATCACTAATACCCCCCTTTGTATGTTAATTTTATTCTAGCAAGATAATATATGGCAGGATGTGATTTTTCTCACACTTCGCAATTTTAGAACCATAAAGCCGATAAAAATGGAATTAATATACATAAATATTTGTACTATAACAACAGAAACAATGCTTAATACCCCTTGTGGTTTCCACCTTTATCTGCTAACGCCATTGGATAAAAACCCAATGGCTTGCTTTGTGGCCTATTGTTCGGCAGGAATAATGCTAGCGCAGAGGCGACTCCTACTCTGAACGCCTAAAACATATGTCGCAAGCTTTCCACGCGCAAGCAGAGGGTTGCGGCTTACTGTGCTGAGCGGAAAGCACCGCCGTAATAGTCAACAACGACATAGCAAAAAAAGAGGCTGGGACAAAAGAGAAAAAGTGTTAGATTGAACC
>LAHS01000513.1_pt1 | contig 14551 bp, 10 predicted proteins | sample 329651 | NCBI WGS metagenome assembly LAHS01 (sample SAMN03275699, study PRJNA271635) | activated sludge metagenome | isolation source: sample C-1 Sludge from hydrolytic chamber (first chamber) of Anaerobic... | reverse complement strand
CATTCCAGCGCGACGGAGAAGCGAAAAACAGGGGTGCAGTTGCGATTAATGCTTATTTGCAGTTGCGATTAATGCTTATTCGCGATGCGATTAATACTGATTGGCACTGCGAATAATACTGAATCGCGTTGCGAATAATACTCATTCGCAACATCAAAAAAAAGGCCATATCTATCCTGTACAATCAATCAGGAATAGATATGGCCTTTGTTATTAGTTGGATCCGAATCGCCTACTTACCCGTTTCCCAACCGGGATTCTGTTCGAGGTTGACGTTCTTCATCAGCTCTGTCTGCGGAATGGGGAAAAGATACATCTTGTCGTCCCACTGGCGCTGTACGGTCTGGCGCGTGTACTTGATCGAGCCGTCATCGCTGCGCGTGAGCTTCATCTCAACGATGTTCTTGAAGTACTTGTCGGCCTCCTTCCAGCGACGAACATCCCAGAAGCGATGTCCCTCGAAGGCCAGCTCCACCATGCGCTCGTTCTTATATTTGGCCCAGAACGTCTCATTGTTCAGACCCATCGGCAGTGCAGGCATGCCCGCGCGCTCACGCGTCTTGCTGGCAGCCTCGCGTGCTGACATGGGGAACTCGGCGCTCGTAGCATCGGCCGAACCGAGATAGCGGAATACAGCCTCGGCATAGTTGAGATAGAACTCACCCATACGGAAGACCACCCAAGTGTGGAACGCGTCCTTGACACGAGCCTTGCTGCCCAGGCCAATGGCACCGTTACAGAGCTTCTTGAGGTAGTAGCCCGTGGGAGTGGCACCCGTCAGAGGTTCTGCATTGGCACCGCCCTCGTAGATCTGGAGGGCCTTGCCCTCCGCAGTAGGCCATACGTCGCCGTTTACAGCCACCGTGGCAGCCAGACGCGGGTCGCGGTCCTTATAGGGATTGGTCTCGTCGTAGCCCGAGCCCGCCTCGCTGATCGACTTGCCGTTCTTCATGTCGTAGGCATCAACGAGGTTCTGCGTAGGACAGTTGCCACCGGTACCACCCTCGATGCCTACCGGATAGTTGTAGCTCTCCACGAGATGGTCTCCGCCGGCAGTAGAATAGTAGCGGCGGCCGAAGATGATCTCCTTCATGATGTTGGGATCGGTGTAGCTCTTCGTGTCCCACAGGCTTTCGTACTTAGCCGTCAGACCCTTGTTGCGGGCGTTGCAGGCATCGAGCAGCTCCTTGGTATAGAGGGCAGCCTTGTGGTAGCGCTCTTTGTCGTTGGTGGGGTTGAAGAGCGGGCTGGCCCAGTAGAGCGCAGCACGTGCCTTCAGTGCCAGCACGGCCAGACGGTCTGCACGGCCGGTCTCTTCCGAACCCAGCGCATACTGACCGAGGTTGCTGTAATCGGCCACGATAGAATCCTTGATCAGGTCGCACTGATCGATGATGTACTGGAACACGTCGTCAGCTGAGGAGCGTGGCATCACATTGATCTCCTCGGGGCTCATCTCCTGCTTCACCAGGGGCACGCCGCCATACTGCTTCGCCAGATTGAAGTAGAAGTAGGCACGCATAAACTCGCACTCATACTTATAGTTCTTATAGCGGTGCATCTGTGCCTGATAGTCGCTGTTGAGCTTCAGATCGGAGAATTCCAGACCCTGGAACTTAGCGATGACATGGTTGCAAGTGGCTATGGCCGCATACATGTTGTTCCATGTGGAGCCCTTGGCATTGGTAGGACTCCAGGCACCATCGTAGAAGTCTTCAATGGCATTGCCCATCTTGCTGTACATGCTCTCATCAGAAGCAGAGGCGAGCATGGCTCCACCGCTATAGTTTCCGAAGTCAAGATCCACGGCACCATAGATGTCGGTCATGAACCCACCCACAGAGCCGAAGTCCTGTGCGATATAGTCCTTATCGTATATGTTATATTCCTTATAGTCCATCTTGTCGCTGCAGGCTGACAGTGACAATGCTGCCAGGGCAGCGAACCATATCTTATTTGTCTTCATATCATAAAGAGTTTAATAGTCGTTGAATGGTCTTAGAATGTTACGCTCACACCCACGGCAATGCTCTTGTTGAGCGGCTGTGTGCCGTAGGCCTCCGGATCGTTCTCGTCAATATGGTCGAAGCACAAGAGGTCCACGCCCCGTACATACACCTTGGCGGCATGTACGAACCCGACCTTCTTGCACAAGGCTGCGGGAACGTTGTAGTACACCTCGAGGTCGCGCAGCTTGAGGAACGAACGGTCAGCCAGCCAGAAGGTAGAGGTCTGATAGTTGTTGTTGTTGCTCTGTGACGACAGGCGCGGCAGGGTGGCATTCTGATGCTCGGGAGTCCAGCGATTGTCGTAGGCATACTGCGAGATCGTGGTGTTGCCCACCAGTGGCCAGTACATGCTCTTGGTGTTGAGAATGGCCGAATAGCGACCCGTGCCCTGGAACATGGCGTAGAAGCCCAGACCCTTCCACTCAGCACCGAGATGGAAGTTGTAGAAGATCTCCGGACAGGTAGTGCTGTGGCCGATGGCCTTACGGTCGTTGCTGTCGATGACGTTGTCGTTGTTGACATCACGATACTTGATGTCGCCGGGACGCACGGTAGAGAAGGTCTGCGTGGGGCTTGCGGCGATCTCTGCCTCGTCTTTGAAGAAACCGATGGCCTCCAGACCGAAAATCTGTCCCACAGGATAACCTGTCGTGACGAGGTTGTCGTAGAGACGGGGCTCCTCGAGCTGCTCCTTGATCTTGCTCTTGTTCAGGTTGAAGTTTCCGCCGATATTGAGCGTCACGTCACCGAAAGTCTTGTTATAGTCGAGGCCAAGCTCGGTACCCCAGCTATCTACCACACCTGCGTTCAGATAGGGAGCGTCCATACCGATCACGGCAGAATACTTGCCGGCCGACGATACCCAGATGTTGTTGCGGCGCTGCTTGTACAGGTCAATGGTTACGTCGAGCCCGCCGAAGAGCTTGGCATCTACACCCACATTATATTTATAGGCCTTCTCATGCGAAGGATTCTCGGTAGCCATCTGTCCCAGATAGGTACGGCCGAACTCTGAGTTCCAGCCACTGTCGAAAGGATACACTCCACCGCTGGTGTTGTACTGCTGGGCGTAATAGGTCCACACGTTGTCGCCGGGCAGGAAATCGGCATTGAGCATGCCGGCCGATGCGCGCAGCTTGAGGAAGTTGACCCACGACACCTGGCTCATGAAGTCTTCCTTAGACAGCACCCATGCTGCAGAGAGCGTGGGCGAGAACGACCACTTGGTGCCCGGAGCCAGACGGCTGCTGCCGCTCTCCACGAGAGCCAAGTCGGCCATATACTTAGCCTTGTAGGCATAGTGCGACCACCAGGTGATGTCCTGACGATACACGGTATTGTTGGTACCCTCGGGATCTTCGTACTCATAGTCCCACTTGAGCTGACTGTAGAGGCCCGTGATCGCCGAAGGTGCGCTCATAGTTGAAACCGCCATCGAAATGGAACCGGCGACTATAGGTGTTGACCGCTGCGCCACTTCCCATCTCGGTATCCGTACCGTAGGGCTTGGTGGTGAAGGTTGGCTCAGCGGCACCTTCTTCCCATAGAGGTGTCACTACGCTGTAAGTATAGCCCTTACTGTGGTCCTCATAGATGTTGGAGGTATTGTCGTATCCTACACGAATGGTTGCACCCAGGCCTTTGATCCATGATGACAGATCCTGGCTGAGGGTAATGTCGGCAAAGAGGCTGCGGCTGTGGTTCTTGTAGTAGGCCGCACCCTGTGACTGTGCCACTGGATTGGAGGTACCGGCCCACACGTCACTACCCGACCAAACACCCTTCTCGTCGCGAACGGCGAAGGCAGCCGAGGGAACGGTATAGACCAGATCCCACAGGTCGGTCTGCGATCCGGGGCGTGAGGTCTCCTGCAGCACGCCGAGCAGGTTCACCCTGGCCTTGGTAGTGGGCGTGATATCTACATCAAGGTTCATGCGCATGTTTCCCTTCACGTATTTATCCTGCGTGGAGTAGCCGTCATTGGTGTTGGGTTTGGATACGAAGCCCTTGTCGGAAATGAGGTCGAGCATGGCATAATATCTGAAACGCTGTGCACCACCGCGGAACTCGATGTTATACTTATTGGTCATGGCGTTGTCGCGGAAGGTCTCGTCCACCCAGTTGACATTGGGATAGAGGTAGGGATAGGTGCCGTCGCGGAAGGCATTGAGCTCGTTAGTGCTGTAGCGCGGCGTGAGCCCGTCGTTGGCACGGGCCTCGTTCATGGCACTGGCATAGGTATAGGCATCAGCAAACTTTGGCTTGTCGATGATGGAATTGAACAGATGATCGTAAGTCACCTTGATGCTCCGGCTGTCATACTTGCCGCGCTTGGTGACGATCTGCACGGCACCGTTGATGCCCTTGTAGCCGTAGAGGGCCACGGCGGCAGCGTCCTTGAGGATCGTTACATGATCGACCTCCTCGGGCGATACGCTCGTAATGTCGCGCTCTATACCATCGACAAGCACCAGCGGCTGGGTGTTGCCGTTGAGCGTCTGCAGCCCACGTACATAGAATGAGGGATTCTGCGCTGCATATCGTCCGGCATTCTGCAGGGACGTAAGGCCCAGTCCCTGGCCGAGAATGCTGTTGCCGATGTTCTTGGCACTGCGGCGGTCGGTCTCATTGTTGCTGATGGTCGATACGGCAGCTGTAGATTCCTCGCGGGTAAAGATCTTATCTGTACCGATATCCGAGGGCTGCCCGAGAAACTTATCGGGTGCAGCAGGCTGTTGTTCCTGTGCCACGGCAGGCAAAGAGAGACCTGCCAGAAGAGTGAGCACAAATATATTGTTTGGTTTCATATTGTAAGTTCGTTGTTGATCATTAAACTTTTGCTATCATTCTTCAGGTTTTTACCAGCCCGCATTCTGTATCAGACCGTAGCCCTTGTTGACCTCGGTGATGGGGAACGGCTGCAGGTACCACTTGCTGTCGAAACCATTGGTCCACCAGTAACGCGCGCCCGTGGTAATCTGGAAACGCTCGTAATCGAAGTGTGAAGGCTGATAGAAATTGGGATCAGACTCCTTCAGCTTCTTGTTGTACGACTTGTTGTACCACTGGCTCTCCTCGCGTACCCATGCACCATCCTGCTTGACCAGTCGGTAGATACGCAGACCGTGCAGCGGACGTGCCAACAGGTCACCCCGCTTGTAACGTATGAGGTCGTAGTAGCGTTCGGTCTGCAGCGCAAGCTCACAGGCACGCTCCTTCATCAGCACCTGCATGAGGTTCTCCTTGTTATGCAGCAGGTCTTTGTCGGGATTGGTTTCTACCACACCCTTCAGTCCTACGCGTGCCCGGACGGCATCAATATACTTCACAGCCTCGGCCAGATTGTTGTCGGCCTGTATCAGGGCCTCTGCATAGGTGAGGTACATGTCGCTGAGCAGCAGACCATTCCACTGTGGGTACTTACGGTCATAGGCATCGCCGGCGATATACTTCAGGTTTCTGAAGCTGGTGGCATACAGTCCGCTGTTGGTCTTAGGGCCGTTGCCGGCAGTGGTTCCACCTACCCACATCTCATAGTTGGCACCGCTCGTACGTCCGTCGCTCCAGTTGATGGTCTGCAACGCACCATTCACGGCTGCTGTCTCATAAAGGCGCGGATCACGGGTGTAACGCAGGTTCTGCAGCATCTGCACATTCTTAACAGTATCTCCCTTGACAAACATCTCGTCGAGCTTACCTTCCTTCTCAGCCTTTTCCCAATTGAAAGGAGTACCATCGGCCCAGTCGAACATCTCGATATAGTCCTCGGTGGGGCTGTAGGAGTAGCGGTCATTGGTACGGAGGAGGAACCAACTGAAACGGCTGTCGTGCGTACTGGTTCCTACACGTGCACTGTAGAGCACCTCAGGGCTCCCCTGGAGCAGGTAGGACGAGCGATAAGCATAGCGGTAGTCTTCCTGCGTCTTGCCAGCAGGCTGCACCAGATGATAGATGCCGTTGGCCGAAAGCTGACTGAAGAAATCGGCACAGGCATTCTTGAACTGCTTCACCAGTTCGGGCTTATAGCCACCATACCAGGCCACAGAGTCGTTCTCCAGCTTGTATTTGTCGGCATAGTAGGGCTTCTCGCTATTGAACAGAGGCGAGGAGGCAAACTGCAGGATCTTGCACTTCAGAGCCATAGCAGAGGCTTTGGTCCAGCGACCCGTCTCCGACTTGGCCAGGGCATCGGTGTAGCCCCAGGGCAGATGATTGCCCTTGATTACCTCGTCGAGCAGGCCGACCATGAAGTCGACGGTCTTCTCCACACTGGCGCGTGGCAGATCGTAAGAGTTCTCCGAACCGGTATAGGCCTTCTGCACGAGGGGCAGGCCTCCGTAGTTACGGAAAGAATAATAATAGGCATTAGCCATCAGGCAGCGTGCCTCGTCCTTCATGCGCTCCTTCTCTTCTGCCTCCATGTCCGGCACCCTGTCTATATTCTCCAGCAGTACGTAGCAGTAGCGTACGTTCTCCCAAGTAAACTCCCTGAGGTAAGGATAAACGTTCTCTGAAGCCGAGGTCAGGGCTCCGTTATAATAAGACCGGAAAACCTCCGTATTGTTGAAGAACAGCTGATGGGTATCGCCCAGCGCATCGACCATTCCCTTCCAGTAGTTCAGGCACTGGGGAGGATTGTTGGAAGAGTTAGTGGGCAGATTGTAGAACTGCATCGAATAGATACTGGCCAGATACTGGCGGGTGTATTCCGCATTGTTGAATACCGTATCTGCCGTTACCGTTCCACCTGGTGCCTTCTCGAGGAAGGAATCACCAAACTTGATGGTATCGGTACACGATGCCATACCGACAGCAGCCAGCATGAGTGCACCTGCGGTGAAAATCTTATATTGTTTCATTGTTGTTTAGAAATTAAATTTGAGACTCAAGGTGTAGGTTCTCTGGAGGGGATAAGAAGGACTGACACTGGCGCGCGTCTCGGGGTCACCCCAGATATAGGGAGTGAAGGTGAGCAGATTATAGCCGCTGAGTGCGATCTGCACGCGATCCATACCCAACTTGTGGAGGAAGGGAGCCTTCAGGTTGTAAGCCACCATGACGGTCTTCAGACGCAGATACTTGGCATCCTTCTCATAGAGAGCACAGTCCTGATAGTTGTTCACGTCGCCGTGAGACCACGAAGCGCGGGGATACTCTGCACTCTGGGACGGGTTCTCCGGCATCCAGGTGTGGTCGAGGTGATAAGCCAGCAGGCCGCCATCGTCCTTAGCGGTTCGGGAGAGGAACGGATAACGGAACACATCGCTGATGACACGGGTCACGTTGAGGGCACCCGTCCACTGCATATTGAATTCCCATGCCTTGTAGCTGAAGCCGGCATTGAGGCCGAAGAGGTATTCGGGGTCGTCGGTATAACCCAGGCTGCGGGTCTTATCATCGTCGTCGATCTTGCCGTTATGGTCGAGATCCACGAACACAGCATCGCCGTCCTGCAGGTCGACAAGCTGCTGGGGATAAGGCTCACCGAAGGTCTCCTCGTAGAGACGGGGGGTGTCGGCATCGTAGAAGCGGAAGAACTTATACATATACCGTGATCCGATACGGTGTCCCTTCTGGTACTGATAGTCGTTGGTATAGGGAGCCTCCTTGCGCTCGATCACCTCGTTCTCATTGTTGGAGACGTTCAGGGCAGCCCAGTAGCGGAAGTCCTTACCGATCTTGTCGTTCCACTTGAACGAGAGTTCCCAGCCCCAGCTGTTCACGATACCGAGGTTGGCATAAGGCACGGCGAAACCGATGATCGAAGGAGCGGTACCATCCTGCAGCAGAATGTTGGTACGGTGCTCACGATAGTAGTCGGCCGTGACGCGCAGACGGTCGTTCAGGAAGTTGATGTCCACGCCGTAATCCTGCTTGAAGGCCTTCTCCCAGGTTACGTCGGGGTTGTTCTTAGAATTCTCATAGGCTCCGAGGAACGAGGTGGAGTTCTCGATACCGAAGTTATAGGCACGGCCACCGCGCGAGGTGATGGTACCGTTGTTGACAGTGTAGGGATCGGCCAGATACATGAAGCGCGATCCTCCGATACGGTCGTTACCCACAAGACCCCATGAGGCACGGAGCTTCATGAACGAAACAACCTTCTTCAGCGGCTTGAAGAAGTTCTCGTCGCTGATGACCCAGCCCAGCGATCCGGCAGGGAACGTACCGAAACGGCGGTCGGGGTGGAAGTTCTCTGATCCGTTGTAACCGATGTTGAACTCGGCCATGTAGCGGTTCTTGTAGTCGTAAGTGACACGGCCCACCAGGCCCACGTAGCCACGCGGAATGTCGCTGTAGGTGCTGGGGTAATAGGTCTTGCTCTGATTGTAGAGCAGCAGTCCGCCCACGGTATGTTCGCCAAAGCTCCGGCTGTAGTTGAGCGAGGTCTCGAAGTACCAGTCGCGGGCCTTGCCCGTTTCCTCCTTCATCGACACCGGCGTCACCTTGCCGCTCTTGCGGTAGGCCATGCTGCCGTCGTCCTGAATGACAGGGTAGTAGGTAGGCAGTCCGGCCGTACCCGTCTTGGTCACGTTGAACTGGCTGTTGTACGAGCCCTTGAGCTTGAACGACAGGCCTTTGGTCACGAAGTCGAGCTTCTGCTGGAGCTGCAGGTCCATCTGCAGCTTGTTGGTGTTGGTAGAGATATATCCGGGCTGATAGATATAATAGGTCATACCGCTGCCGCCTACAAAGGGCAGCACCAGTCCGTCGGTATAGTCGGTCGTGGTCGATACGTAGCGGCCGTCTACCAGTCCGGGGCTGGAGAATGGGGTGGCCTGGTACATGGCCAGGATCATGCCCGACGATCCGGAGCCTGTACGGGGCTTGTCGGCGTTGCTCACGTTGCCGGCCACATTGAACGAGATCGTAGTGGTAGGCGTGACATCGAGGTCGAGGTTGGTACGATAGTTGAAACGGTTATACTGGTAACCATAGTTATAGTCGGCACCAAACTCCTTGAAGAGTCCGCCCTGGGTCATCAGTCCGGCAGAAACGAAGTAACGCATGGTCTTCGTACCGCCGCTGATGTTGACGTTATGGTTGGTCTGCAGGGTCACGTCCTTCATCGTATAGTCGGCCCAGCGTGTGCTCGGGAAGCGGATAGGATCGCTGCCGTCTTTGAACTTCTGTATCACCTCGTCGGAGAAGCGGGGCGAGAAGGTCTGCCCGGAGGTCTCGTCGAAGTCGTTACGCTGCATCTGATTGTAGAACATGGCATACTCGTAGCTGCTGGCCTGCTCCACCATCTTGGTAGGGGTAAGTGCCGAGTAGGAGGTCATGACGTCGATCTTGGTCTTGCCCTCGGTACCGCGCTTGGTGGTGATGAGCACAACGCCGTTGGCACCGCGCACACCAAACACGGCCGTAGCCGAAGCATCCTTCAGCACCGTGATGCTCTCGATGTCCTCGGGGTTGATATCGGCCATGGAGCGCTCCACGCCATCTACCTGGATCAGAGGTGACGAGTCGTTCCAAGTGCCCTGACCACGCACGAAAACCGTAGCGGCATCAGAACCCGGCTCACCGGAATACTGCACGGTGGTGACACCCGAGAGCTGACCGGCCAGAATGTTATTGACCGAAGATACAGGCGTACGGGTCAGGTCCTCAGCCTTGACGGAAGACAGGGCTCCGGTGACCGTCACTTTCTTCTGTACGCCATAGGCTACCACTTCAACGCCCTTCAGCTCCACGCCTCCGTTTTGCTTAAGCTGTACCCTCATGCCCTGTGCAGCCGTGACCTCCTGATCTTCCATGCCGAGATAGGTGATCTTGAGCCTGGTGCCAGGCTTGACATTGATAACGAAGTTACCATCCATGTCGGTAATGGTACCTTGAGAAGAGTTGCCTCCTACGACCATGATGGTCGCACCGATAACAGCTTCACCGGCTTCATCTACAACCGTTCCGCTCAGCCCGCTCTTCTGCTGGGTGCTGTTTACACCTGCAGCAGCATGCTGAACAGAAGTTGGATTAAAAGCCAGAGCCATACAGAACAAGGCAGAAAGCGATGTCCGTGAGAAAAGCTTGAATCTATTCATATATTTTAGGTTTATTAATAATCGGATCAAACGCATGTAGCCCCAAGGCCGACACAGCAACACAGTATGGCTCGAAGGCATGACATGATGACCTTATGCCAAACAGCTATATCCCGCGTGTGAGTATTTGTTTTTGTTATTGTAGTTAAGTAATTCGGTTACAAAATTATATAAAATTAAATAAACACACAAATAAATCGCGAAATAAATTGAGTTTCCGGGGAAATAAGGATATAAAATGCTGATACAGAATACTTTACGAGAAGTCAGAATAATGGCAAAATATCTGTTTTGCCGATGTTCTGATACCCAAAAAGTATCGGTCTCGAGGTGCGTTCCAGAGCGACGATTGAGAGTATGAGATAGGGTTGGGTTGCGATTAATATTGATTGGCGATGTGATTAATATTTATTGGCAACGCGATTAATGCTTATTCGCATTGCGACTAAATATTAATCGCAACAGCAATAATTACTATTCTGAGCGTAAAACGCGCGCTAAATGGGGCAAGACGCGGTTTTTTCAGCCCCAAAATCCCTGCGTAGATGGGGCAAGCAAGTATTGTTAAATTCAGTCAAATACACTTCACTGCATCAAATAAATACCTATATTTGCAAATACGGGAACTAAAAACGAGAGACTATGAAAAGGAAAGTAAAATCAGGAAAAAACATATCAGTAGATGTCAATCTGAACATCTCTCCACCGCAGCAGGAGGCCGAGGATCCAAAGCACAAAGAGCGGAGAGAACGGAAATGGAACATTGCGCTGTTCTTTTTTCTGACCTGTATCGCGGCCGGTATATATGTCATCTCCATTTGGAATTCTCTAGAAGAGGCCACGCCATTCGACGTGTTCTTGTTTTTCTATGCCATCATCGGAGCACCCGTATGTCTTGTCGTCATGGGAGTGGCGCATTATATCGAAAATCCCAATACATGGCCTTCACCGCCGTGGCTGTGGTAGGCCATAACCCCATCGTCACCGCCCTACCTTGGCAACCACCATCTTGTCGCTGGCGGCTAAGCTCGCCGTGCCTCCATTGGCACGGACTGTCGAGAGCAGCGAACCATCGACGGCATAGAAACTGACCTGTTCGCCATCGGTAAGACCCGAGAGCGTAACGATGCCATGAGAAGCCGACACCACAATGCCGCGCGCAGCCATGGTATTGATGTTGTCGGTCTGGAGGTCGGCATTCGACTTCAGCCAATAGAGTGTGCCCTTGCTAACCGTCGATGTCTGGTAACCGTCAGCCGTGGCGTAGGCAGAAAATTCTGATAAACCGCCTGCAACTCCACGTTGCCGTCCTCGCTGTAGCCCGGCGTGGCCACATCGGGACAGGTCAGGGTGTAATGGTATTGAGCCCCGCCGTAGCACTTTCAAACTTCAGCGTTCCATCCTTATAGGCGATGGTTGGTGCAGCACACGTTTCCGCCAGCTTTGTCGTGCCTGTGCTTTCAAGGGCAAGAACATACAGAAAATCTCTCCAGCCAAAGGTCTACCTGTAAGCCTCTACGGACGCGGAAGGGAACATAAAGCAAGGTCGTGGAAGTGTTCGCTCCCTAAAAACCATTCCATACCCTTGGTGGATTTGCTGCATATCATTCTATCTTCTCTAATTGACTACAATAAGAGAAGCACCCGTTCTCTAAGCCCGTCACCGACGAGGGGATCGTGACGGACGTCAGCCCACTGCAACCAAGGAAGCAACTACGCCGATACCACCTTGTGGCATGGCGACTACCAAGTTTGGGTAGCATGTCTGCCAAAGCTTTATTATACTCGCTGGCAGAGATCTCACAATTGTTGGGCGACTTGAAATTACAGCTATTTAAAACAAAAAATCCCGGCCAATTAAGCCGGGATCTTTTATTTATAATAATAATTCTATTATTCAGCCTTTGCCTCTTCAGCTTCCTGAGCAGGAGCCTCTGTTGCTGTCTCTGCTGCGGGAGCTTCAGCTACGGGAGCCTCGGCTACAACCTCATCAGCCTTCTTGGTGCTGCGACGGCTACGACGAGTCTTCTTCTCTGCCTTAGGAGCCTTGGCCATGTTCTCATCGAAATCGACGAGCTCGATGAATGCAATCTCTGCAGCATCGCCCTGACGAGTTCCGAGCTTGATGACACGGGTATAGCCACCGGGGCGGTCAGCAACCTTTGCTGCTACCTCGCCGAAGAGTTCCTTCACCGCATACTTATCCTGCAGGTAACGGAAAACTACACGACGGCTTGTGGTGGTGTCGCTCTTAGCACGAGTAATCAGAGGCTCTACATACTTCTTCAGAGCCTTGGCCTTTGCGAGGGTCGTAGTGATTCTTTTGTGCATAATCAGGCTTACAGACATGTTAGCGAGCATGCTGGCGCGATGACTTGCAGTACGGCCCAGATGGTTGAATTTCTTATTATGTCTCATTGTTGTTTTTTACTTGTTGTGGATAGTTGAACCATTCTATGGGGAGATCCTTTATACAGCGTATAGAGGATCATTCCAAAAGAGTTATTCCTTATCCAGTTTGTATTTAGAAATGTCGGTTCCAAACGACAGATTCAGACTCTCGAGCAAATCATCAAGCTCAGAGAGCGATTTCTTACCAAAGTTGCGGAACTTCAGGAGGTCAGTCTTGTTATACTGTACCAGATCGCCAAGCGTCTCCACATCGGCAGCCTTCAGACAGTTGAGCGCACGAACTGAAAGGTTCAGGTCGAGCAGCTTCGTCTTCAGCAGCTGGCGCATGTGCAACACTTCTTCGTCGAACTCCTGATTGCCTTCCTGCTCAGGACTCTCCAGAGCAATCTTCTCATCAGAGAACAACATGAAGTGATAGATGAGGATCTTGGCAGCCTCGTTCAACGCATCCTTCGGATGAATGGAACCATCCGTCGTGACTTCGATGCAAAGCTTATCGTAGTCGGTCTTCTGCTCGACACGAGTAGGCTCCACACTATATTTCACGTTACGGATTGGGGTGTAGATTGAATCGACGGGAAGTACATTGACATCAGTGCAGAACTCGCGGTTCTCCTCAGCAGGAACATATCCACGTCCCTTGTTGATAGTAAGCTCGATCTGCATAGAAGCCTTGGAGTCTAAATGACAAATCACCAAATCAGGATTTAACACTTCAAATCCAGTCAGATAGTTACCAATATCACCTGCTTTGAACTCTGTGGAATTCTCTACGGTGATACTAACTTTCTCATTCTCGAATTCTTCTACTACTTGCTTGAATCTAACTTGCTTGAGATTCAAGATGATGTTGGTAACATCTTCCTTCACACCGGGTACGGAAGAGAACTCATGCTCAACACCGCCAATACGGACAGTGTTGATAGCATAGCCTTCCAGTGATGAAAGGAGGATGCGGCGCAGGGAATTACCGATAGTAACACCAAAGCCAGGCTCAAGAGGAGAAAATTCGAATTTCCCGAAACTCTCGGTAGCCTCCAGCATCACAACTTTATCAGGTTTTTGAAATGCTAATATCGCCATTAATTTAATGATTTATTGTTTAGAATACAACTCAACGATTAACTGTTCCTTGATATTCTCAGGAATATCCTCGCGCTCAGGAGTATGTAAGAACTTACCGCTCTTGGTATGCTCGTCCCACTCGATCCAAGGATACTTGCTATGATTGAAACCAGCCAAAGCCGCAGCAATCACCTCAAGAGACTTAGACTTTTCGCGAACAGCAATAACCTGACCTGCCTTTACCGAGTAAGAAGGAATACTAACAACCTTTCCATCTACAGTAATATGCCGGTGGCCAACAAGCTGACGTGCAGCGGCACGTGTGGGAGCAATACCCAGACGGTACACCACATTGTCCAAACGGCACTCGAGGAGCTGGAGCAGAATCTCACCAGTCACACCACCGCTCTTAGCAGCCTTCTCGAAGAGATTGTGGAACTGGCGCTCAAGAACACCATAGGTGTACTTTGCCTTCTGCTTCTCTGCCAGCTGAACACCGTACTCCGACTGTTTGCGACGGCGGTCGTTACCATGCTGTCCTGGAGGGAAATTACGCTTAGCCAGTACCTTATCTGCACCGAAAATGGGCTCACCGAAACGACGTGCTATTCTAGACTTTGGACCAATATATCTTGCCATAATTTATAATATGCTTTTAATCTATTGTATACTTATTACTCACTTTTACACACGACGACGCTTAGGAGGACGGCAGCCGTTGTGTGGCAGCGGAGTAACGTCGATAATTTCGGTCACCTCGATACCTGCACCGTGCACGGCACGAATAGCGCTCTCACGACCGTTACCCGGACCCTTGACGTATGCTTTCACCTTGCGCAGACCAAGACCGAAGGCTACCTTTGCACAATCTTCAGCAGCCATCTGAGCTGCATAAGGAGTATTCTTCTTGGAACCGCGGAAACCCATCTTACCGGCTGACGACCAGGAAATAACCTGACCCTCACCGTTTGCAAGTGATACAATGATATTGTTGAATGAACTGTGGACATGAAGCTGACC
>LAHS01000501.1_pt1 | contig 14558 bp, 9 predicted proteins | sample 329651 | NCBI WGS metagenome assembly LAHS01 (sample SAMN03275699, study PRJNA271635) | activated sludge metagenome | isolation source: sample C-1 Sludge from hydrolytic chamber (first chamber) of Anaerobic... | reverse complement strand
AGTTCAACTCCTAAATTAACCTCGGCAGGCAAAACCTGCGAACGTTTAGGAATCAAAAGCACGTCGTCAAAAGTCAAACCCTCTTTCAAAATTTTTGCCATATTATCCTCCAATTTTCATTTCAAATCTTATATCCAACCTGCGCCAATCTAATACTATCGATTATCGTGAGGAAAGAAGTTTTTATTTTTAAATATTTACTGCTAAGCTTTCCATTATCCAAAGATTATTTAACCGTGTGTTTTTTCGCAACACTTTATTTTCATTATTTTGTCCTTTAAAAAAGCGCGCCAAAAGGCGCGCGGTTTTATAGCATTCTTTGATTGCCAATCTTGTTGTGTTTATAGTCCTTTCCAAATTTTAGCGATACCATAAGCCCTATTATCGAGTAACCGATAAGGGCAACAGCCGATACTGCAACCACAGACCAAGGCAATACCGCTACGTTAAATATTCTTCCTATAAGCACAGCCGCTGAAGGGAGTACAAGGTTAAGAAGGACTGCAGAAATAAGTCCTAACACGCTTGCAGCTCCTCCGCTGATTAAAGCCTCGTATATATACAAACGATAAAACTGCGATGTTGAAAGACCGCTCATTCTGTAAATGCTTAATTCTTGTTTTCTTTCATAATGAGCGACTATAACGCTGTTTAATATTCCTATTGCGGTAACAAAGGCGATAGCGTACGAAAGGTAATCGAATAACGCTCCGATGTCGCCAAGAATAAATCCGCCTTTATAAATAAAATCTTTCGCTTCAAGTATCAATACGTTATCTTCGCTGTAGTCCTCTCTTAAAGTTTTTACCAGTTGATCGATATTGCCGTTAGCAATAAGTCCTATTGTGTAATTTTTAATAATACTGCTGCCGGTATCTTTCGTCAAAGCGTCGGAATGACAAATTACAGCTCTGTTAATATCAAAGGAATATTCAAAAATACCCACACACTTAAACTTATGGTCCAAGGGTGTCTGCGAATCAAGACCGTTTCCGTCGTAAGCTTGGAAAATATCGCCGACTTCAATATCCCTTCGTTCACTTAGTTCATAGCTAACTAAAACATTGTAAGTTCCGTCGGGATTAAGCTCTCCGGTAATATCTCTTAGGCTTCCGCTTGTCACTTTTAAATCGGTTGTAAACAGCTTTGTGAGTGTATCGGTATCGGCTGCAAAAGCAAAGAAGTTTGCTTTGTCGTCAGACGTATAATCACCCTTGGGGTAAAGTGTTTGAACGATAGAAAACGCATAAGCATCCTCAATATCCGTTCTTTCCCTAAAATCGGAAACCAAATCATCTACGTCGTCTTCACTGACAAAATCTACCGCAACATCTTGCTTAAATACTTGTTGGAAAGGGTTTAGTGAAGCAATGGTAATATCCATCAGCCACATTATTGCGACCATAAAAGCAACCGCAGAACAAAGTAATTTTGCCGTACCCACTAAGTTAGGATTTCTCTTAGCGTTAATTGCGGAGATTGTCATCAGGCCGCTGGCTACGGAAATTTTCGATACCAAATATCCTGCGCCCTGCAAAACGTAAGGCATAACAATGAATATAAAAGAAATCAAGAAAATTGCATCGATAAGCACCAAAAATGTTACCACCGTTTCGGGGAAAGACAACAAGCGTAAAAGCAAAGTCAAAACCGCAAATAAAACTGCATCTCCGATAATAAACGCGGGATGTGTTTTTCTGAGTTTTTTGGTCTCTCCCGAATAAATCTCCTTCAAGGTCTTTCTTGAAATGCGGAGTATCGGAATTAATGCGGAAAAAGCGGAAACAAACATACCGATTAAAAACGCCGTGAAAAATCGGATAAAGTTATAGCTTATTAAGTTTGTAAGAGTGGGCGCGATAATTTTAACCGCAAATTTAAGTAAAACATACCCTCCGATAAGTCCTAAACAAGAACCGATAAGCCCATAGAACAACGCTTCTATAAGCAAAATCATCGTTATTTGCGTTTTTGTTGCGCCCGAAGATTTAAATATTGAAGCTATGGTAACACGATCTTTAGTTAATATTGTAAACGAAGATACCATAATGAGTATCATAACCAATGAAAGGAAGCATATAGCAACTGTGAACAATCGCGTATTTTCTTTGGTTACCTTTTCTACCCATTCGATACGGTCAGCATCAACGACTTCTTGAGTGTCGCCGAAAATCGCCTGCAGACGGTCTTTATTTTCTTCGTAAGTCGAAATATCTTTTAGCTTGAAATACGCAGCCGTATAAGCGTCGGAAGTAGTAAAGGTAACGTCGCTTAAGTTAAGGTTGTTATATACAATACTGTGATCTATTAAAATTGAATGACGGCCGGTTATCGTAAAAAAGCCTTTGTTTGCGACAACGGGACCTACCCTAAATTCGACAACTTGCGTTCCTATAAGGATATTTATTTTATCTCCGTAATAAATGCCGTATTGCTGAGAAAATTTTTGTCCGATAAAAGCTATGTTTGTGTTTATAACGTTATCTATATTTTCGTCAACGGTAACTTCAACGTATTCGGCAGCGGTAAGATAAAGGTTATTCTCGGGCATAGTAAAAACAATAAAACTGTCATTACCCGATTTTTCTACCGTGTAATCCTCGTAATCGTACCATTCGTTTTCAGCGTCAAGATATTTTAGCTCAATAATAGCTCCGTCTTTAAAATGGATATTTTCATTATTAAGCTTAAAGCGGACTTCGCTGCCTTTTACGCAATAATCAAGATCCGCTTCGGGCATACTTATATAGGACAGCGCTGTCTTAAAGCAATACTTACGCTCCACCCTTTTTAACTGATTTTTTAAAGGTCTTATATCGAGGTAATTGATAGGATCTTTTTCGCCTTCTTCGCTAGAGGTAAAGGAAATAGATTCAATTCTTACAATTTTACTAAGTTCGTCGGTAAAAAACGCGCTGTCGAAATTATAAAAAGGCAGAACGTAACTAAAATTTTCGTCAAATTCTTCCTGCGTGTACCTTGGATCGCCTGCAGGCGGAACCTGCCCGGGCTTTACGGTAATTTCTTGAAGTGAAAAATAACTGCTTTTATCGGATACGTTATGCACTCTAAGATCCGTTCCGCTTGAAAGACGGGATTCGGCAGCGTTATTGATATTGTAAAAAAGATCGGATATACAAAGAGCAGCCAAAATAAGAGCTGTTACGATAATCAGCGTAAGTACAATTATTATAACCTGTCCTATATTTTTGGACATGCTTCTTAAGGTATTTTTTAATAGTATTTTCATTCTTCAGCTATAAGTCCGTCTTTGATTTTAATTACCTTGTTTCCGAATTTTGTATTGAAATCGCTATGCGTTACCTGAACGATCGTTACGTTCAATTCTTTGTTGATTCTGACAAGCATATCCATTATTTCCCGAGAGGATTTACTGTCAAGGTTACCGGTCGGTTCGTCAAGCATCATAATAGGAGGAGAAAATATTAATGAACGCGCAATAGCGACTCTCTGTTGTTGTCCTCCGCTCATTTTGGTAGGCAGCTTTTTGCGTTGGTCGGCAATGCCCAAATAATCTAAAAGTTCTTCAAGTTTTGCTTCGTATTCCTTCATTTTTTTATTGCCTAAAAAGATAGGAAGCATTATATTTTCTTCTACAGTTAAATAAGGAACCAAATTAAAAAACTGAAAAACGAAACCCAGTTTTGTTTTTCTGAGTACGGAAAGCTGTTTATCGTTCATTTTGGAGATATCTTCGTTATCCAAAATTACCGAACCGCTTGTAGGCTTGTCTACGCCGCCTATTATCGTAAGCAAAGTAGATTTACCGCTTCCGGAAGCTCCGATTATCGAGACAAAATCGCCTTCGTATATATCGAGGCTTACTCCATTAAGCGCAGTCATTTCGTTATCGTAAATTTTTACGATATTTTTTGCGGATAAAATTAACCTTCTTTCTTCAGCCATCAGTTTCTCCTAATCAATATTGGTAACCGTTTCCCGTATAATCGAGAGTTCCGTCTGCAACCATACGGATAAACATCAGCGCGGCGGCTTGCGCCACAGCGGAATACATTGCGGAATCCGCACTTCCGGATAATGCCCAAACATCGTCAGATGCTACGGATAAGTCGTCATAGTCCTGAATTTCTTGCGCACGTTTAAAGCTGTTATACTGAGAAAACAGTAAGTCAAACTCATAAGCTTGCTCTTCGGTCATATTGTAATCTCCCAAATTTAACGAATTCAAACCTGCATATATTTTTTTAAGACTGTCAAAGTCGTTATAAGCGGTGCCTCTAATCTCGTTAACAAAATTTTGCACATCGTTATAATAGCGTTTGATAAGAGTACTGCTGCCAGCGCCTACGTCTTCAAAAACGCCTTCGTAAGCTTCTTCAAAATTTATATATTCAACGTTTGCAAAGTCACGAAGATCACTTAAAATCAATGCTTTTTCTTCCTCGGTGTAAGCAAGGGCGCGGATATCTTCGACGCTTGCGTATTGCATTGTTTTACCGAGATTGATTATTTGGTCGAAAAGATTATAAAGATCGTCTTTTTTCTCGGTGCGCTGCTGCGCGTAATATGCTTCGGATTTTTCTTCTTGATTTTCGTAATAATCGTTAAAGCGTTCCCAACTTACAATAAAAGTTGACATATCGTTTATGTACGCTTCCTTTTTTTGATCGTCGGTCATCGAAGCAAATTTTACGTCGCCGCTGCTGAATCCAAAACGGTATAATTGCGAATCATCGTCCGTTTCGTCAATTACGGGAGCGATATTTTTTGCAAGGTTAAGAGCGTATGCCATTTTGTAATCATCCGCTTCCATTCTTCTTTGCGAAGCTTTATGAGAGTAATCGGAGGCAAGTGCAATTTTTTCAAGGTATTCTTCGCTGCTTTCGGTGTAATTTCCCGAAAGCAATAAAAGAGCGGCATCGTCAAGCGCATCTTCTTCAAGTTCGTCAAAGTCTTCCGCTTTCTTTTCAGCTTCAAGTCCTTTAAAGAAATTATTTATGGTTGAATAAGTCACGTTAGAAAAAGAATAAGCCAAAATAATAAAGTTGTTTGCAACGATATTATGCGAATCAGACAGTGCGATATTGGCTTTGGTGTTATAATCGCTTGTGTATTCGCCTAAAATTCCCGATCCTCCGACCGCAATGTCAAGCACGAAAGAAAGTCCTATAAGAATTTCCACGCCTTGGAATTTGATTGTATTTAAAATATGTATGTATTCCGAACCTAAACTGTTTACGGCGGATAAAAATCCGTCGACTAAGGTAGAATTTAAACCGCTTTCGCTCGATATGCTGTCTATTGTGTCTTGAAGCTTAAAGAAAAATTGCAAAGTACCCGAAGTCATAGTAGCGTAAAGATCACGGCCTAGATCCAATAAAACTGCAATTTTGTCCTCGTATTCCTTCTTTTTGGTATTTAATCTTTCCCATTTTGGATCTTCCCTGTCCAAAACAGACATTTCTTCAAGGGTTTCGGTCAAATCTTCACGGTTGTTTTTAAGGTTCATTTCGTACATTATCTCGCCGATTTCAACGGTAGTAACGCCGGTAAATGATATAAAATCTTGAAGCCAAGGTATAAATTCCGATACTTCGGATTCGCTCATAAGATCCTTTGCGGGAAGCTCAAGCGATGTTCCGATCTTTTCTGCATCGATAACGGCGTCATCTATTAAGGTAATTTTTTTCGCCATAAACAAAGCGAGTTTTAAATAATCAACCTGACCGCCGAATTGCATTTCTTTAAAATAAAGGGTAATAAGACGAACACGTTCCTCGTCCAGTCTTACCTTGCTCATAGCGTCCAATAAATCATCGGAAGGGTTATCTGAAGGCTCGACAAAATACATTACAGCGTAAATGTCCTCGAAAACCTTTTTAAAATCGTCAATAATCCATTGGGAATAAAAATCCGAATAATCGGTAATTTCATCGTCTATAAGGAAAACAAAATCCTCTGAAGAGATATATGTTGAAGTGTCCTCAACCTCACCGCTGCAGGCAACTAATCCAATCGAAATTATTATAAGCAATAGAATCAGCCCGATTTTTTTCATGTACCCTCTAAAATTTTTTCTATAAAAATACTTATACTATCCTATCATAAAAAAAGGAATAGCACAAGTAGTTATTAGTATATATAATAATATAAATATTGGAAATTAATTATTATTTTTTACGATTTTAACGATAGCGCTGGTTCCCAAGCGGTCTGCTCCCGCAAGTAAAAACGCTTGAGCGTCTTCAATCGTCCTAATTCCGCCTGCCGCTTTGATTTTTACGTTTCCGTATATATTCTCTTTAAAAATCGCAATATCCGAAAGCGTAGCTCCGCCCTTTGAAAAGCCTGTTGAAGTTTTAATATAATCCGCGCCTGCTAAGGATACTATTTTAGCCATTTTAGCTTTTTCCTGATCGGTAAGAAGGCAGGTTTCAATTATGACTTTTAAAATTTTACCCCCGACGATTCTTTTTAATAAAGCGATTTCCTGCTCCACAGCGTTGTAATTTTTTGCTCTGAGATCTCCTAAGTTGATAACCATATCGACTTCGTCCGCGCCGTCTCTTATCGCCTGTTCGGTCTCAAACTGCTTTACGACTGTCGAAGAATAACCGTTGGGAAAACCTACAACGGTGCAAATTCTTAATTTATCTCCTGCGTATTCTTTGGCTTGACGTACAAAACAAGGAGGAATGCAAACGGATGCAACATTAAACTTTATACCGTCGTCAATAAGCTCCGCTATCTCGCTCCAAACTGCGTCCTGCTTTAATAGAGTATGGTCGCAATGAGTTAAAATTTCTTTAATTTCCATAGTACACCTCCGTGTAAAATTTTAAATTTTAGTTCGCATTCCAAACGCGCGAAGCAGCGTAAGCTCGTCCGCGTATTCGATTTCACTTCCCATGGGAATACCTTGAGCAAGTCTTGTGACGATTATTCCCAACGGCTTAATTTTGTTTGCGATAAATCCCGCCGTAAATTCTCCGGATATATCCGAATTGGTTGCCAAAATAACTTCCTTAACGCCGTCAAGCCTTGCCATAAGTTCTTTTATTCTTATATCGTCTTGACCTATGCCCTTCACAGCGTCAAGAGTGCCGTGCAAAACATGATATACTCCGTTATAACCGCCTATTTTTTCAAGCGCAAGCATATCTCTCGGATCTTTTACAACGCAAACAGTCGAGCGGTCGCGTCCTTTGCATACGTCGCAAACGTCGTTTTCGCTGTAGCCTCCGCAAACGGAACAAAACCGAACTTCGCGCTTTGCGGAAATTACCGCATCCACAAAAGACTCGGCATCAAGGGTGTTCATATCTATAATTTTATATGCGTATCTTGCTGCGGTTTTTTCTCCCACACCGGGAAGCTTTCTAAACGCTTCAATCAATTTATCTACCGCAATAAGAGCCATTAAAACAAGCCCCCGAGATTTCCTGCTCCGCCTGTTAAGGGGCCCATAATTCTTTCATTTTCTTCTTCCACCGTATCCATTGCTTCGTTAAAAGCGGCAACGATCAAATCTTCAAGCATTTCTACGTCCTCGGGATCAACCGCTTCCTTTTTTATAGTTATTGAGGAAAGCTTTCTGTCGCAGGTCATAACAATTTCAACCATGCCGCCTCCCGACGTTCCGACAACTTCGGTATCGGCAAGTTCTTCTTGCGCTTTTTTCATATCTTCTTGAAGTTTTTGGGCTTGACGCATAAGCTGTTGCATATTAGCTCCGCCTCCTCCGCCGCCGCCAAAACCGTTAAATTTTCCCATATATTAACTCCTTATATTTTTTTTAGAGCGTCCCCGAACAATTCGACGAGTTCCCTAGTATAATCTTTAACCGTAATCGGTATAAATCTAAAACCATATTCCTCGCCCAAGGCTTTTTTCACACATTCGGTCATTATCCTAACTTTTCTTTCGTCGCTGAATAATTCAATTATTCTCGTTTCCTTTGAAAAAATAAGAAACATATTGTTGTCGAGCCTTGTGATTTCGGCATCTGTAACCGCCATAGCGAAATCAAACATAGCCCTGTTGCTTTTAAGGTAAGCGATAAGCTTTGCTTTTAAATTTTCAAACTTAACCTCTTCGTCATCCAGTTCTCCGTCCGAAAACAAGTCTTCTTCAACAGTCTTTCCGATTATCTTTGAAGGTTTGTCCTGTACGTCCAAAGTATTAAAATGCTTTTCTTCGGTTTCGATTATGTTATTTGAAATTTGCGAAGCAGTTATTAACGATTCGGTTTTGTTTTGTTTATCTTCGGTTATGCTTTTTTTAACTTTGGTTTTCAGTTCCGTTTTAATTTCAACAGTTTCTTCGGTAACGGTTTTTTCATTTTTTTCAGGTGCGGTTTCTTTAGTGTTTGGAATAAAAGATATTCCTTCCTGAAACTTTTTTTCCAAGGCGTATACTCTGCTGTTAATGCCTTCCGTACTTACTTCAGTTCTCATTTCCGAAGCGTTAACTACCGCGGATTCAAAAACAATCCGTTGCTGAGTGCTGTATCTAAGTTCTCCTTCGACAGAGGACATTATATGCATGGCGCGCCCGATTCGGTAACTGTCAAAGCGAGAAGCTAAATCCTTCATTTTTACTATTTGGGTATCCGAAACCGACAAAACGGATTTCGGTTCTTTGATGTTTTTAACTACAATTAAATTTCTTAAATATTTTGCAAGGTCGCTTGCAAGAGTAGTAACACTCTTTCCGAGGCTCGCAATTTTATTTACATATACAAGAGCTTCAGCGGAATTTCCTTTTAAAATCGCTTCTGATAAAGAATGTAACGTATCGCGGTCGTTAGCGCCCAGTACTTCCAAAACGTCGTTTTCGGTAACGTCGCTGGTTGAATACGACAAACACATATCGGCAATAGACAGCGCATCTCTTGCGGAGCCGTCACCGTATTCGGCGATCATATCCACCGCTTCCTTTGTATAGCCTTTTTTCATATCATCAAAAACCGAAGCGATCAGCGCGGAAAGTTTTTCAATCGGGATCAATCTGAAATCAAAACGGATACAGCGTGAAAGCACCGTTTGCGGAAGTTTTTGAACTTCGGTTGTAGCTAAAATAAAAATAACATGCAGCGGGGGTTCTTCGAGAGTTTTAAGCAAAGCGTTAAAAGCGGAAGTCGAAAGCATATGAACTTCGTCAATGATATAAACTTTATATTTACAAAGAGTCGGGGGATATTTGACGGTATCGCGAAGTTCTCTTATATCGTCTACGCTGTTGTTGCTGGCCGCGTCTATTTCGATAATATCAAGATTGCTGAATTCCTTAAAGGCTTTACATACTTCGCACTGTCCGCAGGGAGAGCCGTCTTTTGGACTAAGACAGTTAACCGCTTTAGCAAAAATCTTTGCGGCAGAGGTCTTCCCCGTTCCCCTTGTGCCTGTAAATAAGTAGGCGTGACCTATTCTTCCAAGTTTAATTTGATTGATAAGAGTTCGGACGATATGGTCCTGACCTATCATTTTATCAAACGTATCCGGTCGGTATTTTCTGTAAAGCGATGTATACTCCATAAGCTACATTATACTATTTTAACCTTTCTATTGCAATAGAAAATAGAATTTTCCTATTGAATTATACTCATACTTATGTTATACTTCTTTTATTATTATCTAACGGAGTGTTTTTATGGAAAGAACAAGATGGTATAAAGATGCTGTTATTTATCAAATTTATCCGCGCAGCTTTTGCGACAGCAACGGCGACGGTATCGGCGATATCCGCGGCATCATCAGCAAACTCGACTACCTTAAGGATTTAGGAATTAACGCCGTTTGGCTTTCCCCCGTTTACAAGTCCCCCAACGCCGACAACGGTTACGATATCAGCGATTACCGCGATATAATGGACGAATTCGGCACGCTTGACGACTTCCAAGAAATGGTTGACGGTATGCATCAAAGAGGTATTAAGCTTATTATGGACCTCGTAGTTAACCATACCTCGGACGAACATAAATGGTTTATAGAATCTAAAAAATCTTTGGACAATCCTTACCGCGATTATTATATTTGGCGTAAAGGCCGCGGCAAAAACGGCAAAAAGCCTCCCAATAACTGGACGTCACGTTTTGGCGGATCCGCTTGGGAATATGACGAAACGACTAACGAATGGTACTTGCATCTCTTTAACGTAAAGCAACCGGATTTAAACTGGGATAATTCTAAAGTCCGTGAGGAAGTTAAGGATATTTGCCGCTATTGGCTGGATAAAGGAGTTGACGGCTTCAGATGCGACGTTATTACCTATATTTCAAAAACCGAAGGACTTCCCAACGGAAAAGAACTTAATCCTTTCTTAAAAGGAGATATGTATTTTAACCACGGTCCCAATATTCATCGTTATTTAAACGAACTTAACCGTGACGTACTCAGCAATTACGATTGCATGACCGTTGGCGAAGGCCCTTATCTTACCGCAACTATCGCTCTCGATTACGTTACCGAAAGCAGAAACGAACTTGATACCGTTTTCCATTTTGAGCATACAAATAACGATATGTTCATGCAGGTTTTACCCAAAAAATGGACTCTATCTTCATTAAAAACCATTTTTGACCGTTGGCAAAATATGCTTGATAATAAGGGTTGGAACAGCTTGTATCTCGAAAATCACGATCAGCCCCGCTCTATAGGCAGATTTGCAAATGATAAGGAATACCGTGTTGAGTCGGCAAAAATGCTCGCAAACGCAATGCACTTCCAAAAAGGCACGCCCTACGTTTATCAAGGACAAGAAATCGGCATGACCAATCACGAATTCAAATCTCTTGACGAAATGGTTGACGTTATGGCTCTTACCGTTTGCTCGATAATCGACAAAGTACCTCTTCTCAAAAAGCCCTTAAGGAAAATCGCCCTAAAAGCTTTAAACTACAGAGCCCGTGATCAAGCGCGTATGCCTATGCAATGGGATAGTAGCGAAAAGGCAGGCTTTACGACCGGCGAACCTTGGTTTATGATTAATCCCAATCATACGGAAATTAACGTTGAAGCGGCAGAAGCGGATGAAAATTCGATTTTGAATTACTACAAAAAGCTTATCCGTATGCGTACCGAAAACACCGAAGTTGCCGAAATACTAAAATTCGGCGATTACACCGACCTTTCCCCTCTTGACGAGAATATCTACGCATATTCAAGAAGCTTCGACGGAAAGAAAATATTAATCGTATGCAACTTTAAGGAGAAGAACATCAGCTATCATCTTCCCACCGATTATCTTATCCCCTCTTCGGAACTGCTGTTAACAAACTATCCGGACACTCCCGCCTCCTTAACCAGCAGACTGGAGCTTAAGCCCTACGAAAGCAGAGTGTATATAATTCGCTGACGCTCTCCGAACAAACTTTTTTACAAAAACTTTGTTCGGAATTAGGGGGACACAGCAGTCGCTTCGCTTTATGCTGTTTCTCCCTATTTTTTATTGCATAAAAAATCATACCCTCTTCGTGCTTATAACCTCGCTCACCGCTCAAGCGTGAGTAAGGGGCAAAAGTTAGGAATAAATCCCTCTTTTTGTATTTTTTATAAGCTGGATTGCCGCGCTACGCTCGCAATGACGTACTTCGTATGATATGAAAAAAAAGCTATTAGATTTTTTATCTATAATGGCATTTTTGACAAATATTAAAAATCCAAAATGCAGTTAATTTGAAAGTGTGAGAGGTAACGCTCCACCGTCTTTGCGAGGAGTGAAACGACATGGGCAATCCAGACTTTCAGCAAAATCCCCTCGTCATTGCGAGGAACGAAGTGACGCGGCAATCCAGTAATAATAATTAGCAAACCATATATACCGTCTTTGCGAGGAGCAAAACGACGTGGCAATCCAGTACTATCAGAGCGTGCCATCGTCATTGCGAGCGTAGCGTGGCAATCCAGTCTATCGAAGCCTTCTTCCTCGTCTAAATCATATAATTTTATTATATAAATCTTCCCAATCGGGATTCATCTCTTCTATCAAAACCATTTTTCTTTTCTATTTCCGCTTTTTATTTGTTTTTCCCTATTAATTGCATCGGTAATATTTTCGAATATTTCATAGTAGCCCAGTTTATCTACATTATATTTTTGCGTAAAACCTTTTACGTATTTATTCTTATGTTCATATATACGAGCGATTAAATCGGAAGTTACTCCGGTATAAATAGTCCCGTTTCTTTGATTGAATAAAATGTATACATACCCTTTCTTATCTTTCATATTTTATCTGGATTGCCGCGATAACCCCAAAAAATTCATTCTGATTTTTTCGGGGACCCCGCGCTGCGCTCGCAATGACGAGAGTACGTCTTTGCGTGTACTTGATTTCCACGTATTACCCTAAAAATCGGAACGATTTTTTTGGGGCTAGGTCAAGCTATAGTGGGATAACCATCCGAATGAGTCAAAGAAAAGTTCCAGTTTTCGGGAAGCCACTTGAGATAGGTTTCAAGTTCACTTCTTCTTTTTAAATTATCTAACGTTTTATCTATATTTCCGACAACCGAATACGAGTTACTTAAAACGGTGTTTTCGGACAAAACCAAAACTTGATTTTCGGGAACGGAAAAATCATAACTGCACACACTTTTATCGCTGTATTTTTCGCCTGCAAAACTTCCTGCGTAGCTATCGTATTTGTTTAACCCCAAACTATCCTTAACCTCAAATGACGAGCTTTCGGTAATGTTAATAAGACCGGTCTTTGCGGTAGCGTTTCCGGTAGAAAAACAACTGTTAATTATCGCTTCGTTATTTTGACCGACAAAACCGCCTGCGTAAGCAAAGTATTGGTTATATCCGTTTGTTCTGGATAGTGATTGCCCTGCGTTACTTAATACGTCGCCGTACGATGTCGCGGTAGAATTACCTATGGAATATGATTCGGTTATTTTGTTTTTGTTAAGACCGCAAAAACCGCCCGAAAAAGCTTTATACGAATATTTTTTATTTTTCTTTTCCTTATCCCCTAGGTACATATAATCTTGAAGCATCTCGCTAATGCTTTCGCCCGTTGCGTAGCACACTGAGATTTCTCCGCAGTTATAACCGATAAATCCGCCCGAATAAATGCAGTATTCGTTAAAGGCTTCGTTATATTTACAATTATCCATATCCGAGCTACACGTAGCTTGTGCGTCGGCGGTTGAATAGGATTTCGATACTCTGCTGCTTGACCTGCTAAAGCCTATAAGACCTCCGCTGTAAGCGTAGTTAAATATATCAAGTTGAATATACGGCTCGATAGTATTTACCGCATAATAAACCTTATTGTCGGAATATACTTTGCCTGTCGAATAACATTCTGTTAGTTCGCTTTCGGTGTATCCGTCGTAATCGCCGCCGTTTTCTCCGATAAGACCACCTGCGAATGCGCTACCCGAAAGACAAACTCTGTCTTTATATTTCATTTCGTCTTCAAGGTCCAAACCCTCGTTTATTTCTTCTGCGGTAAGCACTCTTTCTGCTATAAAATCAAAGGATAATTTATTATTAGTTTTTGCGGTAACGTCTCCTGAGGCAAACGAGCCTTTAACGTTTCCTATCGAGCAACCGATAAGACCGCCCGAATAAGCCATCGTTATAGCGTTAAATAATAGTTTGCCGTTAATTCTTCCGTAGCTGTAATCAAAATCCACTTCCGAAAATACTTTTGCGGATGAATTGCAGTTTATAACGTTTCCGCCGTTATAGCCAATAAGACCGCCTGCATAAACCTTAAAAGAGCGGTCAATATCCATTTCGCTGTACATTGGACTGGTCACTTTGAACTCCCCAAGATAAGTCGAAGATATATTGCCTGAGCCTACGCACCCTTCCACGGTGGATAGAGAGCCGTTATCCCCAATAAGAATGCCTGCGTAAAGATTGTTGCTTATAAGTTCCATCTGCATATCAGAGCTGCAGTTACTTACCGAGCCCGATACTGCTTTTCCTGCTATTCCACCTGCAAAAACAGGTCTTACAGAAGATTCATTAACGACTTTTATCGATCCGCTAACAGAGGAATTTCCGATAATTCCGTTCGTATCGGTTGTTCTTTTGACGTATCCCGCAATTGCTCCGACGTAACAATCGTTGTTTACCGAAATTTCAATCGTAAAATTTTGAAGAATCAACTCTTCAACATTACCGGACAAATATCCGAAAAATCCAACGTATTTATTGTTGTTTTCAACCGAAGAAATTTTAAAATTGCTTATTTTAAAGCCGTTTCCGTCAAAAATGCCCGAAAACGAATTAATACCGGAGCCTACTCCCACCGGTAACCATTCCGCTCCCGCAAGATCAATATCTGCGGTAAGAGAATATCTTCCCGATAAATTGTTTGCAATAGCGAGTAAACCGTCTGCGTCATCTATATTTACGTTATCGTTTGAGGCTACCGTCCATTTTGCGTAAAGCGTAGTTGTTTTAGAAGGCATTACGCTAAAAGTGTAGGGAGTGACTAACGTGTTTTCTTTAAACCAACCTGCAAAAACGTATCCGCTGCGCATAGGAGGACGGGGCGAGGAAATTACGCTTCCTGCCGTAACCGAAATACTCTCAACAGAGGAACCGCCGTTGCTG
>LAHS01006687.1_pt1 | contig 14569 bp, 10 predicted proteins | sample 329651 | NCBI WGS metagenome assembly LAHS01 (sample SAMN03275699, study PRJNA271635) | activated sludge metagenome | isolation source: sample C-1 Sludge from hydrolytic chamber (first chamber) of Anaerobic... | reverse complement strand
GAACTTTCTTTCACCTTCCGGTTGTTTATCCGGAAGGTGAAAGAAAGTTCCTGATGATGCATTTATGCAATCTGCTTCAGGACAAGGAGGATTGAACATGTTAAGAATTGTTGTTGGCGGCCAGATCATGAAAAGCGAAATTTTTGATTTTATTGAAAAGTACTATGGAAAAGGGAATGTCGAACTTGCAATTAAAAATGATTTAGATGCTGTTATGGCAATGAAGGCAGGGCAGTTCGATTATTACATTGGTGCTTGCAATACAGGTGGAGGGGGCGCATTGGCAATGGCGATTGCATTGCTTGGTCCTTCAAAGTGTCAGACTATCTCAATGCCTGGAAAGATATTCTCTGATGAAGATATTCAAAAAGCAGTTGATTCAGGCAAAATCGCATTTGGCTTCACAGCCCAGCATATGGAAAATGTTCTTCCAGTATGGCTGAAGGCTATCGACGCAAAGAACGTCGGATAAAAGAAAGGGAATAGAAATATGAGCTACATTATTCTAGCTGCGATTGGTGCATTAGCTTCAATCATGGCAAACAAGGGCATCGCAGTATTCAACGACGGGTTCCGTCCGATTGTTCCACAGTACTTTGATGGAACAATCAGCCGTAAAGAACTGGCGGCAATGAGCTTCGCAATCAGCTTTGGTTTAGTTATTGGTTTCGGTATTCCAACTTCAATCGCAGCATCAATCATTCTGATTCACTGTATCTTATTGACAACTGATATTATCGGCACATGGTGCCCGGATAATATGGTTGGTACAATCCTTGCAGGAGTCATCGGTGCTGTCTACGGTGTAGGTATTCTGGTCGGCTTACAGTTCATCGTTACATTGTTCGGCTATTTACCTTATAACTTCTTAACTGCATTAGGTTCTGTATCTACATATGTCACAGCTGCATTTGCTATCTTCCCAGCAGTTGCTGTAGCTTATCAGCACGGCTTTAAAGAAGGATGCATTACAGCAGCAATTACATTAGCTGTTTACTACTTCGTTGTAAAGTTCGGTACATTTGCAATGGGTACTGCTAAGGTTTCTCTGAATGGCTTCGGCATGGCGATGCTTGCAGGTATGATCTGCATGATTGTCTTTGCAGCAAAGGTAAAGAAAGAGGATGGAGCTGGTGCAAATGAAGCACTTGTTACAACATTCTCTGATAAGGTTTCTAGAATTCGTAAGAATTGGTTCCTTCTTGCTATTATGGGTGCTCTGATTGCTGCGGCAACAAGTATGTCATTAGTAGCAGGTGATCCTACATCTCTTGCATTGGTGGCAAAGGAAGCATACAGCGATGCCGCAATTGCAGCATTTGCTAGAGCTATCGGATTTGTTCCACTGGTCTTCACAACAGCTATCGTAACTGGTGTTTATGGTCCTGTTGGATGCACATTCGTCTTTGTTATCGGCTTAGCACTTCATGGCAATCCAATTGTTGCTGCAATCTGCGGCGCTGCCGTTATGATTGTTGAACTTGCATTGATCAATGTATTTGCCAAGGGTATGGATAAATTCCCTGGCATGAAGGATATGGGTGAGCATATCCGTACTTCTATGAATAAAGTCCTGGAAGTAGCTCTGCTTGTCGGCGGTGTTGTTGCTGCTGAAGCAATGGCTGCTGCATTCACAGGAATCACAGGTTCTGGTGCATTGTTTGTTGTAGCCTGCTGGCTGCTCAATAAGAAGTCTAAGAAACCGGTTGTTGATCTGGCTGTCGGTCCGATTGCCTGCATCGCATATGGTATTCTTCTGAATCTCTTACTGATTGTCAATTTAATTGCGCTTGCTCCTGTTAAGTAATTCTAAGCTATTGTTTGAAAGGAACGGCAGGAAACTGCCGTTCCATCCATTTTAAAAAGGAAATGAATATGACCCATGAAGAAATGAATCAATTAGCACGATTGAATCCATATCATTCCGTTGAACGTATTTTACCGGTAGACAACGCATCCAATGATGCTTTGTTTCTAGGTATAAAAAATACGGTACAGATACCTGAAAGTTTGATTGAACATTTAGAGAAAACAGGAAGATACTGCAGACATACTGTTGATTGCATGGCATTAGCTGGAAGAGCTGTTGACTTGAACATTCAGAACCCTATTACCGCTCATCCAATGACTGGCTCAAGCAGCGGTACAGCGGTCAACGTACTGACTGGCATGAATGATATTGGAATTGGCACTGACGGAGGCGGTTCTGTATTAGCTCCTGCTATGTCAGTGAATCTATTTGGATTTATTTCTTCATTGATTGAACGTGAATCTCTTGATTTCTATACAAAGAAATCAACAGACAATATTCCTTTTTCACCATCTATTGGTTTTATCACAAATGATTATCAAAAAATGGTACAGGTCATCAGTGATACCATTGAATTGAAATATCAAGAAAAAATAGATCAGCAGATATTTGCGTCAGAAGAAGATACACATGAGTATCCATATGACGTAACACGAATACAATTTGCGAATGTCTATGGCACAAGAGCAGAAGGAATACAATTTCTTGCAGATTCATTAAAGGAATGTGCTTTCTTGATTTCCTATGAAGGACCTGTTGACTTGCTTGGTATGGGAGACTCTATCTTCGGACACTTTGATCCACTTACCAAGAAGATCCAAATGGCATCTGGAAAAGGATTGGTGCGCGTTGTAAACATGGTCAAAGCAACAGCACTGTGTATTCCAGATACTGCGTTAGGCTGCGGCTTTGTATGTATCTGTGAATCCAAACCTGAGAAAATCAGCTGGATGCTGCAGGAAGCAGAAAAACTAGTTACAGCATCAGATCAATTAATTGAAACGTATTTCCGTACATTTGGAAATTATACAAAAGAAGGGTTTAAGGGCTAAAGAAATGGAATTTGAAAACATTACATATTCACATGAGCACATGGTCATTGATCTGACAAAAGGAAAGAATGATCCAGACTGTTATTTGAATGTTTATGAAGATGCTCTGGATGAATTCAAAGGATTGTATAAAAAGGGTGTCCGCCGCATTGTAGATTGTTCCAACAGAGGAATGGGTGTTGACTGGGAAACAAATAAGAAAATAACAGCAGAAACAGGAATTGAAATCATCAATTCAACAGGTTTTTATAAAGATCCATTTCTTCCTGAATATGTTCCTGAGAAGTCTGTAACAGAATTGTCTGAGATCATGATTGATGATATTCATCATGGCGCTAAAGTAATCGGTGAAATCGGCACCAGTAAAAATGAATGGACAGAAAATGAACATAAGGTATTTGAGGCTGGTGTGCTTGCACAGCGGCAGACAAATGCAGTTATGATAACTCATACAACTTTAGGTACATTAATGAAGGAACAGGTTCAATTCTTTGAAGAAAATCAGGTGAATTTGAAAAAGGTAATTATCAGTCACGTTGCACTGGCAAATGATCTTAGCTCAATTGAAGATATTCTGCATGCTGGTGTCAATGTTGCATTTGATACAATCGGCAAGATCAAGTATCTGCCGGATGAAGACAGAATCAGATTCATGAAGTACTTAATTGAACATGGATATGAAAAACAGCTTCTCATGTCAATGGACTTTACAAGAAAGAGTCATTTAAAGAAGAATGGCGGACCAGGTTATGCATACCTGATTGATACTTTTGTACCTGAGCTGCTGCAGGCAGGTATTTCGGAAGATTCACTAAGACAAATAATGTGTAAGAACTTCACAGAAATCATGGAGGCATAATATGAAAACATATCCATTAAAATCAATCTCTTTAGAGGAAGCTAAGAAAAAGCAGTTTCGTATGGTTGATGAAATTACCAAGGAATTCTCTGGCGCAGATTTTTTAAGCACAGGTGATCTTGGTGTTGTAAGGGGATTAAATAAACCAGTATATGCTGGGAAAGTGGAAAGAGTTGTTGCATCGTTCTTTCATGCAGAGAAAGCACTTCTGGTAACAGGTTCTGGCACAGGCGCTATTCGCTGGGGTCTGATGGCGATGATGAAACCTGGATCTACTTTATTGGTTCATTCAGCGGCAATCTATCCAACAACACAAGTGACGATAGACGGTATGGCTCTGCGTATAGTAAGAGCAGACTTCAATCATTTAGATGACATTACAAAAGTCATGAAAAAGCATCCTGAAATTGATGGAGCACTTGTACAATATACAAGACAGTCGTTAACAGATAAGTATGATATGAAAAAAGTCATCCAGTGTATTAAATCATGCCGTGATATTCCTGTAATCACGGATGATAATTACGCTGTAATGAAAGTGAATAAAATCGGTGTTGAGTTAGGTGCAGATATTTCAGCATTTTCTTGTTTTAAACTGCTTGGACCTGAAGGAGTTGGCCTGATTGTTGGTAAAGCATCTATTATTGATGCCATTGAAAAAATGAACTATTCAGGCGGCAGTAAAGTGCAGGGGTGGCAGGCAATGGAAGTACTGCGCGGATTAGTCTACGCTCCTGTTTCTTTAGCAATTCAGGCAGAAGTGAATGAGGAATTGGTCAAGCGTTTGAAGAGTGATGGAATACCTGAAATCAAGAATGCTTTCTTAGCAAATTCTCAATCAAAAGTCCTGCTTGTTGAATTCAAAGAAAATATTGCCCGTGAAGTTTTGAAAGAAGCAGAAAAGCGCGGAGGACTGCCAAACCCAGTTGGTGCAGAATCAAAGTATGAAGCAGTTCCTATGTTTTACCGTGTTTCAGGAACGTTCCTAAAAACAGATCCAACCTTGGAAGATAGAATGATCCGTATTAATCCAAATAGAGCTGGCGCAGATACAATCATTCGTATCTTGAAGGAAAGTATCAAGGAGGCTAAGGCATGTTCCTCCAAAAAGTAATAGAAAAAGATCCTGAACTGATCAATACAGTGTTTGCATATCATCAAAAGGGATTGATTCTCCCGGATACATATGTTGTTGATATGGACTCTCTGCTGAGCAATGCAAGGATTATCAAAAATAGAGCAGATCAGGAACATATAGATTTATATTTTATGCTCAAGCAGTTAGGAAGAAATCCGGAAATAGCTAAAAGATTAATAGAAATTGGCTATAAAGGTGCTGTCGTTGTTGATTGGAAAGAAGCACAGGTCATGATGACACATCAGATACCAATTGCCAATGTGGGTCATTTAGTGCAGCCACCGACAGCGATGGTACAGCAATTGGTTGATTACGGATGCGAATATTTTACCGTGTATTCATTGGAGAAAATTGAACAGATCAATCAAGCTGCTGAAAAGTCAGGAAAGATCCAGAAGATTCTTCTGCGTGTCACAGATGATGCAGATATGATCTATAGCGGACAGACAGCAGGCTTCAGTCTTGCCGAAATTCCTTCATTAAATGACAAAGTAAAGCAATTGAAGAATGTCATTATCGCTGGTGTAACTTCTTTCCCTTGTTTCTTATATTCTGAAGATACAAAGGATATTGAAGCAACAAACAATTTAAATACACTGTTGGAAGCTAAGAAGATATTAGAGTCATTAGGCTACCAGGACTTAAACATCAATACACCGAGCACTACATGCAGCAGGACTTTAAAAAAGATGGCAGAATCTGGATCAACAAGCGGTGAACCCGGCCATGGATTGACTGGCACAACACCACTGCATGCATCTACAGATTGTGCTGAGATTCCATGCGTTGTGTATTTGAGTGAAGTTTCTCATAACTTTGAAAAGCATGCTTATATCTTTGGCGGCGGCAATTATCGCCGCGGGCATATTCAAAATGCTTTAGTAATGCCATCCATCAATGATTTACAGTACGCAAAAGTAGAATCACCAAATCTAGACAGCATTGATTATCATTTTGGACTCGACAGAGAATTTCCAGTCGGAAGTACAGTTATTATGGCTTTCCGGTTCCAGATCTTTGTGACAAGAAGTGATGTATGTCTGATTGAAGGAATACATCAAGGAAATCCACATATTATCGGACTGTACAGCAGCCTGGGAGAGGCAAAGAAATGAATGGACGTTTTATTGTAATTGTATTAGATGGTTTTGGTGTTGGCGCTATGCCTGATGCCGCTACAGCACGGCCAGGTGATGAAAAGGCAAATACTTTAAGAAGTATTTTAAAAGATCAGCCGAATTTGAAACTTCCTACATTGGAAAAGTTAGGCTTGATGAATGCATACGGCAGTGAAAGCGAATGTATGAAGTTTGTGCCACATGCAAATTATGGCCGCAGTGAATTGATGCATTTTGGTGCAGATACTTTCATGGGCCATCAGGAAATCATGGGCACACTGCCGAAAAAGCCGGATGTTCATCCATTTCAGCAAAAGGTAGATATTGTTGCGGAACATTTAAAGAAGGCTGGGCATAAGGTACAGATTATTGAAAAACAGGGACTGCGCTATGTTCTTGCGGATGATTATGTTACCGTAGCAGACAACTTAGAAGCAGATCTTGGAATGTGCTATAACGTGACAGCACCGCTGGACTACATCCCTTTCGAAAAAGAATATGAGATTGCGGAATGTGTTCGTGAAGTAGTTACTGTTGGCCGTGTCATTGTATTTGGCGGAACAGGAAATAACATGCAGGATCTTTGGAATGCAGAAGAGATTCGACAGGGAAAGTTCATTGGAATTGCTTCAGCGAAATCAAAGTCATATGTGCAGGGATACCAATGCCGCCATTTGGGTTACGGTGTCGACAAAAATGTACAGGCACCTACGATTTTGACGAATGCCGGAATTCCTGTAACATTGATTGGCAAAGTTGCTGATATCGTTGCCAATGATAACGGAAAATCTATTTCGTGTGTACCTACACCAGAAGTGATGGACATTACACTGAAGGCTGTAAAGGAAATGTCGTATGGCTTTATTTGTACGAATGTACAGGAAACAGATCTGGCCGGTCATTCACAGGACAGTTCAAGATATGCTGAAGTTCTTTTACAGGCAGATGCAGGTCTAGCAAGAATACTGCCATTGCTGAATGAGAATGATGTATTGATTGTTCAGGCAGACCATGGTAATGATCCAGATATCGGCACCAGCAAGCATACAAGAGAATGTGTTCCATTACTGATCTACCGCAAGGGTCTGCAGGATGCACATGTTGGCACACGTAAAACCATGTCAGACGTCGGCGCAACTTGCTGTGATTATTTCAATCAAAAGAGTCCGGAGAATGGGACATCATTTCTTCAGATCATCGGTGGAAGACCGCAAAATAAGTGAATTGATCAGGCAGGGGAATCCTTGCCTTGTTTTATGTTGTATACTAAACGCTGAAGGAAAGACTATGTATAAAAAAGAAACGAATTTCAGAGACTTGGGCGGACTGATTGGTGCAGATGGAAGAAGGATTAAAAAGGGTCTATTCTATCGCAGTGCCAGTCCAGCATATATGGATGATTTGGAGATAGAAGAATTGAAATCTTTGAAGCTGTACGAAATCCTTGATTTACGTACTTCTTACGAAGTTGAAAAAAAGCCGGATCCTGTTTTACCGGGAGTTCAATACAAGCGTATCAGTGGCATGAGAGATGCAGCGGGTAATGGAATTGATTACTCACCAGAAGGTATTCATAGACTGCAGATGCAGAAAGAATGCGAACAATTAGGCTTGGAAGAATATATGCGTCAAATCTATCAGAATATGATGTTTGGCAATAAAGCATTTATGCATGTCTTAGATCTAATTCGACAGGAACATTTACCTGTTCTGTTTCATTGTGCTACAGGGAAAGACAGAACTGGTGCTGTTACAATGATTTTACTGCTGATACTAGGAGTATCTGAAGAAGATATTATGAAAGATTATCTGGCTTCCAATGAATCTTTTCGTGAGAAAATCAAACGGGCAGAAACCATTCATGCTGAAGAGATTCGTAGAGATCCATCTTATAGAGACATTCTATTAGCAGAAAATGGTGTTTTACCATCAAATGGGAGATTTCTGTTGAACAGTGTAAAAGAACGTTACAGCAATTTGAATGAATTCCTCAAAATGGAGTACGATTTGAATCAAAATGATATTGCTGAGATTCGTAATAGACTATTGCAAATTTGAAGCTTTATAGAAACCTGATAAATGTTAGATTTTTCAAATATCAGAATATACACAAAGGTATATTGAAAATGAATCAATATATCTTTTTTGATGTTTAGAGGAAAAGATGTTGTTTGTGATACTGCTGTGACAGTCGCTTCCTATAATGAAACCAAAGAAACAGGATGTTTTTGTTGTACTGTAATCTAGGGAGAGGAATTAGATGAAAATCATGCTTGCTGATGATGAAGCGTATGCATTAAAAGACCTGAAAGAAGCAGTAAAAAAGGCTGCACCAGATGCAGAGATATATTCATACTCAAATATTACAGAGGCATTAAATGATATCGATGAAAAAGGATATCTGTTTGATGTCGCTTTTTTAGATGTCAGTATGCCGGAAATGAACGGCATTCAGTTTGCGAGGAAACTGCAGGAAAGAAAACCGAATGTGAATATCATCTTTGTGACGGCATATGATCAATTTGCGATAGACGCATTGAAAATCCATGCCAGCGGATATCTGCTGAAACCAGTCAAAGATGAAGAAGTGAAAGCGGAACTGGGAAGATTGAGACATCCGGTGCTGTCAATGGAATGAAAATAAGACAGGCATTTTCATAGACTAATACAAAGAAAAAAGAATAAAATAAAAGCAGAAATAGATGTTTCCAATATCATCGTTGTTTTTTATGAAACGATGAGGGGGATTGGATCATGAAATTATCAAAGGAACAGCTTCAGCTTTTAGTGGATTCTTCACCAGAGCCTACGGTCATTTATCTGATCAAAAAAGATCAGTCCGCCCTGGTGCCTTTTCTGTATTCGAAAGATGTACCTGCTTTCTCGGGATTAACAGAAGAAGAATATCTGGCATTATATAAAGAAGGGGCAGAGAAAGTCGTTGTACCGCAGGACCTGTCCTCCGTAATGAATACGATCCGGCAGCTTTTCATGGATAAGAATCCAGGATCCTGTACGTATCGTACCTATCATAAAACAAAGGGTCCCATCTGGACGCACGCTTCCTTTAAGTGGATCGGGGAATATGAAGATCAGGAAGTGATTTTCGGAGCGTTTACAGATGTAAGCAATCAAGTAGCAGAGAATACACCTGGCGGCTTTTTTATCTATGCTGCAGAGGAAGATGATCAATTCTACTTTGTCAGTGAGAATATGCTTAAAATGCTAGGATATACACGGGATGAATTTCAGACAAAGTTCAAGAATCAGTTCCGATATCTGGTATATCAGGAAGACCGTGAAGCTGCACTGCAGTCCATTGATGAGCAGATCAAAGAGAATGGTCAGTATGATAATGTTGATTATCGAATAGAAAAGAAAGACGGCAGTCTGCTCTGGGTCCATGATGAAGGACATTATATTGTAGATCAGGATGGCAATGCATGGTTCTATGTGACCATTAATGATATGAGCCACCTGCTTGCAGAAAATAACAAACTGCAGAAAGAGAACTTGGAACTGGGTTCCATCATCAGTTCTATTCCTGTTGGCATTGCTGTCTTTACCATTCGAAAGGAAGAAGTACTTCAGGCAACTTCCAATGAAGTATTCCGGAAGATCTTTCATGTCAGTGCGGAACAGCTCAAAGAGAATCAAGAAAGTTATGTTGTAAAGAATACGCATCCAGAGGATGCGGATACATTAGACCAAGATATCAAGAAAACATTGATTCCAGGCAGACATCATACCGCACCATTCCGTTATCGGATTGAGGAAGACAAATGGCAGTGGATCCGTGTGGATACGGAGACAATCGCAATGCCGGATCAGACTGTGATGATCTACAGCGTCACTACTGATCTGACAGGTGAAAAACAAGCTGAAGATAAATTAGAGAAGATGCATCAGTCAAAGCTGGAGGTATACCAGTCTTCCATGCAGTCTCTTCTGTTTGCCAACCCGCATTCTCTTTGTACAGTAAGAATGAATCTGACACAGAATACATGTGAACAATGGTTTGGAACATCTGCTTACGTTATCAACATCATAAAATCAGATTCTGCCGAAGGTGTCATCAATAATATTTTAAAGATCATTCTGAATGATCATGACCGGGAGATCTTCCTGAAACATTTCCGGTACTCTGTTCTTTTAGAAGAATATCAGAATGGCATTCGGAATGATTCCGCCAGATACCGGAGAATCAAAGAAGATGGTTCCTTTATCTGGGTCAAGACAGTCATGAACATGGTAGAGAACCCAGAGACAAATGATATTGAAGCTGTTCTCTTCTCAGAAGATATCAGTGATCAGGTCCTCGATGAAGAGATCATTCAAAGAGGAACCGACTTTGGTCATGACTACATTGCCATCATCAATGTCTCTCAACGGATGTATCAGATCTGCTACATTGGCAATCAGATACCAGAAAAATACATGGCATATTATCAGAAGTTCCTGCAGCCAAAGCCGTATTCTGAATTTGTAGAACAGGCACAGAAGTACTGGTATACACAAGAGGAACAGCTGCACTTCCTGTTAGAATCTAAGATTGAAAATATTACTTCTCACTTAGAGAAAGAAACAGAGTATACCATTACTTTAAAATCTGATCTGGAAGGAATCGGTGACGCATGGAAACAGATCTGGTTCACCTGGCTGGATGATTCCAAGAACTGGATCATGATCATTCAGAATGACATTACAGATTCTGTTGTGGAACAGCAGAAACAGATGAATGACCGCCTGAATACAGAAAGAGCTCTGCGGAATGAAGCAGATAAGGCAAATGAATCAAAGTCAAACTTCATTTCCAATGTCAGCCATGATATGCGTACCCCATTGAATGCAATCTTAGGCTATGACCGCTTAGCCCTGGAATCAGACACAAAGGAACAGTGTATCGATTACTTAAAGAAGATCAATGATGCAGGAGAGACGCTTCTTTCCCTGATCAATGATACGTTAGACCTGCAGAGAATTGAGACAGGTGTTACCACATTAAATCCAAAGCCAGTCTCCTGCGGGACAGTCGTTGATGGCATCGTCAATGCCGTCAAGCCGATGATGGATGCCAAGAAGATCCACTTCATCTTTGATAATTCAAAGGCAGTATGGGCAACTATCAATGTCGATGAGATGCGCATGGAAGAGATCTTTATCAATCTGTTGAGCAATGCCGCAAAGTTCACGCCGGAAGGCGGAGAAGTACGGATGGAAGTAGAATGCGAAAAGGCAACAGAGACAGAGATCTATGACAAAGTGATCGTCAAGGATAACGGTATTGGAATCTCTAAGGAATTCCTGCCAAAGCTCTATGAACCATTCATGCAGGAAAGAACGAAAGAGACAGCCGGCATCGGCGGATCCGGACTGGGACTTTCCATTGTCAAAAGACTGGTTGACCTGATGGGCGGCAGAATAGAAGTACAGAGTAAATTAGGCGAAGGAACAACTTTCACGGTGTACTTGACTCTGCCGAAAGCAGCAGACACAAAGAAGGAACAGAATCTCTCAGGCAGGAATGATCATGATTTCCTGCAGGGAAAGAAGATCTTACTCTGTGAAGACAATGCCATGAACAATGAGATCGCAACCGCAATCCTGAAGAAGAGCGGGATGGAGGTCCTCACGGCATGGGATGGCAAAGAAGGTGTGGAGGAGTTCATTCATTCTAAGCCTGGTGAGATTGCGGCTGTCCTGATGGATATCCGTATGCCAATCATGGATGGATATGAGGCTGCCCGGAATATCCGGGAATCATCCCATCCAGATGCCAAGAAGGTGCCAATCATTGCCTTGAGTGCAGATGCCTATGCCACAGATATCCAGAAGGCACAGAATTCCGGTATGAATAATCATTTATCAAAACCAATTAATACAGAAGCACTGCTGGATATGCTGGCAGCAGAGATTGAGAAATCTGAAAAGAATAATTAAATGAATATGTACAGTGTAAAGGGGACCTTTTACCGCGCAGGCGGAAAAGGCCCCCTTTTCATATATCTTGTATAAGATGTTTATTGCCGGCAAAATGAAACGGTTTAATATATATTTATCAATACAATTCACTGGCGTTTCATAATAAAGAATTGACTGGGGAAACAATTCGCAATGCCAACAGAGAATAAAAAGACATACCAGGAATACCATGGGGAGGACCTGACGCATTCTCCAAGGTCTTCAAGAAAGATGATTGCTGTAATTATTACAGTGATTTTTGCCGTGATTGTATCTGTTCTATTCGTTGGCAGACTCATGATGGAACAATACCAGTCCAATGTAGAACAGAATTCAGCTTCCTTACTGAAAGAATACAGCAATCAGGTGTCTTCTTCGGTCCAGGAGAACTTGAACAGCAACTGGGATACTGTAAATTATGTTGCGGCAACCTTAGATGTAGCGAAATCAAATTCAGAAAGTGAAGTCCTCAGTACATTACAGAAACTGAGAACGGCATCCAATGTAGAGAATATCAATGTATACAGTGAAGATGGACATGAAATAGATGCGGATGGGCATGCGGTGGATCTGCCGGAAGCGTCCAAGCATGTGTATGAAGCACAGAAGAACGGCAGATACATGGTCGTGGTGCAGTCAGATATTTACTTCATTGTACCGGTGGTAGGCAATGTCGTGATCAATGGATCCAGGATTGCGGCAGTTTCTGTTGTCGTGAACTTAAATGACTTTATTAAGAAGATGGGCATTACCTCCTTTGATAATTCTTCACTTGTTTATTTGACGCAGCAGAATGGACTGGTCATCAGTTCCAATGTGGATGATCCAATCATCAACATTAAGAATTTATTTAAAGATGGGAAAGTACGGTCTTTGGATGATGCCGGCAATACTTTGAATCAAGCATTGAATGATACGGGCAACTTCTCCTTTATCTATACGGATGAACAGGGAGTGAAGTACTACCTGGCAATTGAAAGTGTGGAAGGAAGCACTGATTCTGATTGGAATCTTGTATTGGAAGCACCGGTTCAAAAAGTCGATCATTCCATTAACTCCTATTCCAGCTACCTTTCCAGAATGTATTCTGTCTTTGCGGCAGTGATAGGAATTGCCATTCTGTTGACATGGGCTTTCTATAATAAGCAGCGTCAAAAGAACTTGGCAGAAGTATATGAAAGAGAAAGAATGCTGAATCTGTTGGTGGCGAATACAAATTATGTATTTGCACTGTACAAGATGAAAGCAGACAGTCCTGTCTTTGTCAGTTCCAATGCAGGAGCAGTACTGGGAGAGAATAATCTATTAGAGATTGATACAGAAAAGACAAGTCAAGTATCGTTCAAATATAAAGAGATAAAAGAAGATGGCCGGCTTCAGGACTTGAATCAGGAATTGGCACAATGGGACAGAAAGAGTGAATTCCAGAGCCAGTCCTATCATGTGGTGGTCAATGGAACAGAAAGATACTTTAGATTACATCTTTATCCAATTGTAGACTCGGAAGCAGAACTGTTAGTGATCTATAACGATACAACAGAAGAACGGCAGAGAGAGATTACTTTGGAACAGGCATTGAATATGGCGGATGAGGCAAATAAGGCAAAGACAAAGTTCTTGGCAAATATGAGCCATGATATCCGTACACCAATGAATGCCATTGTGAATATGACAGATTTCTCTTTACAGAGCATGGATGACAAGGAACATTTAAAGTCCTACTTAGAGACAATCAAAGTATCTTCAGCACACTTATTAAAGCTGATCAATGATGTCCTGGATATGAGCAGGATTGAGAGTGGAAAGACAATCCTGGAAAGAGAACCATTCAATATACGGAGTGAAGCAGAAGCGATTGGCAGAATTGTAGAACCGTTATGTGAGAATAAACATCAGCAGTATACGGCAGAAATCCAGATTGAACATGAAATGATTGTAGGGGATTCTCTGAAGCTGAGACAGATCATGATCAACCTGTTGAACAATGCCATCAAGTTTACTCCGGAACAAGGGAAGATCTCTTTGTCTATTGTTGAGAATAAGAGTATTTCAGAGAATCATATCTCCTATACATTTAGGGTAAAGGATAACGGCATTGGCTTGTCAGAAGACAGCATGCAGGTGATCTTTGAACCATTTACCAGAGTAGAACGCGGAGAGATGAACCGCGTGGAAGGAACAGGGCTGGGTCTTTCTATATGCAAGTCCTTTGCCCAGGCAATGGGAGGCAGTATCAAGGTAGACAGTCAGCTTGGCAAAGGATCTGTCTTTACCGTTACCCTTCCATTTGAGATCCAGCAGAATGCAGAGAAGAATTCCCTGGATGAAACAGTGGATGAAAGTGCAGACTTCCAAGGCAGGCAGGTACTGTTATGCGAAGACAATGAGATCAATCAGACCATCGCTGTCATGATGCTGGAGAAGTTAGGATTCAAAGTCACTACCGCAAAAGACGGCAAAGAGGGATATACCAAGTTTGTCTCCTCACAGCCGTATCAGTATGATCTGATCTTCATGGATATTCAGATGCCGGTGATGAATGGGTATGATGCCGCAGAGGCAATCCGTGCTTCCAATCATCCACAGGCACAGAAGATTCCAATCATTGCGATGACAGCCAATGTATTCAAA
>LAHS01006726.1_pt1 | contig 14606 bp, 17 predicted proteins | sample 329651 | NCBI WGS metagenome assembly LAHS01 (sample SAMN03275699, study PRJNA271635) | activated sludge metagenome | isolation source: sample C-1 Sludge from hydrolytic chamber (first chamber) of Anaerobic... | reverse complement strand
AGGCTTCCCAAGGATCCTGGCAGTAACTGCATGCCCTACCGGCATTGCCCATACATATATGGCTGCTGAGAACTTAGAGAAGAAAGCCAAGGAAATGGGTATTTTTCTGAAGGCTGAAACGCAGGGTTCCGTCGGTGCGAAGAATGTATTGACAGCTGAAGAGATTGCACACGCTGACGGTATTATCATTGCGGCTGATAAGAACATTGAAATGACACGTTTTGAAGGCAAGCAGGTATACAGCACATCTGTATCCAAGGGTATCAACGATCCTGAAACTTTGATCAATAAGATTGTAAATAAGGAAGCTCCAATCTGCCATGTTGACGGCGGCAAGAGAGCTTCAGCACCATCAGAAGAAAATGATTCTGCATGGCATGTCATCTATAAGCATCTGATGAATGGTGTATCACATATGCTGCCATTCGTTGTCGGCGGCGGTATTCTGATTGCTCTGGCATTCTTAGTTGATAACCAGGCAATCGGCACCAGCAACTATGGTATGGGAACACCATTAGCAGCATTCTTCAAGACAGTCGGCGGTGCAGCCTTCGGCTTCATGCTGCCAATCCTTTCTGGATACATTGCAATGTCCATTGCAGATCGTCCAGGTTTAGCAGTAGGTTTCGTCGGTGGAGCAATTGCTTCTGCCGGCTATAACTTCATCGCTTTAGCAGATCCAACCGCAGCCGTTGTCAGTTCCGGTTTCTTAGGAGCTATGCTTGCAGGTTTTGCCGGCGGCTATATTACCAAAGGACTGGAAAAGGTATTTGATAAGCTTCCAGCATCACTGGAAGGGATTAAGCCAGTACTGCTCTATCCTTTGATCGGTATCTTCTTAATTGGCATTGTAATGTTCGCAGTCAACCCATTGATGGGTGCAATCAACACTGGCATGACAGCATGGCTGAACAGCCTTGGCACAACAAACTTAATTGTTCTGGGTGCAGTTGTCGGCGGTATGATGTCTGTTGATATGGGCGGACCAGTCAATAAAGCTTCCTACGTATTTGGTACAGCAATGTTGACAGCCGGCACACAGGTTGGTCAGGTCATTATGGCTTCTGTTATGGTCGGCGGCATGGTTCCACCATTAGTCATTGCTTTATCTACAACATTCTTCAAGAACAAGTGGACAGAATCTGAACGTAAAGGCGGTATCGTCAACTACATCATGGGTCTTTCCTTCATCTCTGAAGGTGCAATTCCATTCGCAGCTTCTGATCCAATCAGAGTCATTCCTTCCTGCATTATCGGTTCTGCTGTTGCCGGTGCATTATCTGCAGCCTTTGGCTGTACATCACCAGCACCTCACGGCGGTTTCTGGGTCGTCGGCATCATTGGCAATCCAGTTATGTATGCAGTCGCACTGGTCGTCGGTTCTGCATTAGGTGCAGTCATTCTGAGTGCACTGAAGAAGAAGCTGACACCGGAAGAATCAGGTTTAACAAAGTAATTAGATTATCCCTTTCGAAAGAATGTCTGTTCTGCAGGCATTCTTTTTTTCATTTCCTACAGACAGGCCGGTATTATATAATAAATTTAGAATTTTAAGCGGGGAAGATATGACGGATGAAATGAACAAAGTGATTTCAGAAACGGAAGCCGAACCAAAGACTTCAGAGAAAAAGCAGAGACAAGGCATGGCTGTTTATGCGGCAGTCCGGATTGTACGCCGCAACTTCTGGAATTTTTTTGCTTTTGAGATCATTTATAAACTGATTACTTTTGGTCTGGTCATTCCTTTGATCCGCCGGATTACCGCACAGATATTAAAGTTCAACGGTATTACCAGTCTGACCGATGCAAATTTTTTAAAGATGCTTTCCCAGCCGGCAACCTGGATTGGTGCACTGCTGGTCATTCTGCTTTCCGGTCTGGTAATTTCAATTGAGTTTGCGGCATTGTTCGGCGGCATTCATGCGGCGGAAGAAGGAAAGAAAATATCCGTTCATGAAATGTTCATGAATGGATTAGCACACTGCGATACTGTGTTCCATATCAAGAACTGGATGTATCTGGTATTTGTTATCATTGTCATTCCATTAGCAGGACTTGCAGAAGGCGGATCTTTGATCCAGTCATTGACAATTCCTGGTTTCATTTTGGAATGGCTCAATGAGAAATGGTATCTGGAACTGGCATATACTATCGGCATGCTTGCATTGATGTATCTGGTGCTGCGGTGGATCTATGTGCTGCCATCGATGGCAATCCGCCAGCGTTCGTTTTCAGATGCATGCAGAGAGAGCAGCCGCATGATGCATCATCATATCCTGCCGGGTCTTTTGGCAGTGATCATCTGTTATCTCTGGCTGTTTGCCTTGGTCACCCTGATTGGGCTTGGCATCTGCGGCGGATCCTTCCTGATCATTCACTGGCTGGATCCTTCGGTCAATCTGGAGAACTGCATTATGCCGGTCATTATTGCCAGCATGATCACGGGATATGTACTGCTTCTGCTCATGTCTTCACCATTGATCTTCAGCCGTGTCTATGTTGGATACAAGCGGCAGGTGGAAAAGAATGGGGAAGAAGTGCCGGCATATGAAAGACCGGATACTTGGTTCACCAGAAATAAGATCTTCAAGACGGCCTTGAGCGCATGTCTGCTGCTGGGAATTTATTTCTTTATTCCAGGAAGATATCAGGAAGTGAAACTGGTATTGAACAATGCCTCCAATCAAGCCATGGTCATGGCGCATCGCGGTGATTCTGTCAATGCACCGGAGAATACACTGCCTGCCTTTCAGGCGGCAATTGATGACGGCGCAGATGCCGCTGAAATGGATGTACAGATGACAAAGGACGGTACGATCGTTGTACTGCATGATGCATCGATTGACCGTACAAGTACAGGACACGGAAACATCTGGGATGTGACTTATGATGAGATCAAAGATCTGGATAATGGTTCCTTCTTTGACGAAAAATTTGCGGACACAAGAATTCCTACCCTGGATCAGGTCATCAAATTATGCAAAGGCAAACTGTATTTGAATATTGAAATCAAACGGACTGGACATGATGACGGCATTGAACAGAAGGTGCTGGATGTCATCAAGGACAACAATTTCCAAGAACAGTGTGATATTACCTCCATGGATTACAATACATTAGTCAATGTGCGCAGTCTTGACCCAACCATCAAGACAGTCTATACGACTACGGTTGCGATTGGTGATGTCGCAGATCTAAGTGCGGCAGATGCCTTCAGCGTTGAAACAACGTTTGTCAATCAGACGTTTGTCAGACAGATGAGACAGAATGGCAAAGAGTTGTTTGTCTGGACGGTGAATGATGAATCAGAAATGAAACGCATGCTGGCCTTAGGAGCCAATGCTATCATTACGAATGATCCTGTGCAGTGCCGGCAGGTCGTGGAAGAATCAAAGAACGGCGGTGCCTTCGGTATCATGGAACGATTAAACACAAGCATCCTTGGCGGATGATATGCAATGGGAAGAGACAGGATGTTTCTTCCTTTTTCTTTCGCATTGGTTTCTGCTATGATTGGTATCATGAATATCAAAAATCAAAAAATTCTATATACTGAAAAAACACCCTATGGAATGGTCAAGATTGTAGATACAGAGGATCAGAGAATCCTGTATATCAATGATCATATTGAATCTGCTGTCTACAATGATGGAGAAAAAAAGAATGAACTGGTCTTTCCCTATATGCAGAGGTTCTCGTATGCGTTTGCGGTCCATCCCGAAATAAAAAAGACTCTGCTGATTGGCGGCGGGGCATTCTCATATCCGCGTTATTATCTGAATCAATATCCAGACTGCTGTATTGATGTGGTAGAAATTAGTCCGGAGATCCTGCGGGCAGATGAAACGTACTTCCATCTCAAGCAACTGCTTACGGAGCGCATGCATATCATTACAGAAGATGGTTTTGTATATCTGGCAGAACATCAGGATCAGTATGATCTGATCATCAATGATGCCTTCCTTGGCGGGAAGGAAGAGGGAAGAGATGAAAAGGCAATGCATGTCATTCATGAGCATCTTTGCGCGCATGGCATCTATATGATCAATACTGCAGCTGCCTTGAAGGGAGCTTTCTCCTATGAGTTCCATCGTGTTTCAGCTGATCTGAAGAAGGAATTTAAAAATACGGCTGTTCTGCCTTGTGAAGAGGACAGGAGCCCGTATGAAAAGCAGAATGTACTGTTGATTGCTTCGGATGATTCCTTGCTGTAATAGTGGATATTTTGTAGGTTATGCTATAAAATAGTAATGATTTTAAGAGAGGAATACTATGGCAAAGAAAAAGAAACTGTCCAAAGAAGAACTGAAACTTGAAAATGCGAAACTTCGGAAAGAAATGGACGAAAAGGAAGCAGTTCAAACTTCAGATTCACAGAGACTTGTGGATAGTCTGAGAGGAAAAAACATTGCAGCATATGCCTTGATCCTGGTCCTGCCGATTGTCGGAATCTGGTGGCTGTGGCATAAGAGAGAAGACCTGAAGCTGAATTTCCCATCCATGGTCGTATGGACAGGTATCGGCATCATAATTCTCATTGAACAGATTGCATTGATCTATCAGAACTTTGCACACTGAGACATTACTGAAGTAATGTCTTTTCTTTTACCAATGATTCGCAAAGAATGGATTCCTGCGTTATAATTTAAGAAAGATCAGTTGATTGAACGAGGAGGCTTTATGGGGACGAATCATGCCTATTGGATCCATCACGCATATAAAACAGACGAGCAGATCAGCGGATATGTTTTCCTGCCGAAATGTGATTGTTCTAGTTGTGGATATACTTCTACGATGGAAAAGAAAGTATGTCCAAGCTGCGGTGCTGTTATGGACCGCACTGCACCGAAAGATGCAATGGTCGAAGATGTCATAAAAGAGTGATCTTTCACTTTTTTATTAGGGGTAAAGATGCAGAACAAGACCATCACAATCAACGCCGAAAGAAATGTCACATTAACTTGTTATCTTCAGGGGACAGGGGAAGGCTTTGGACATCTGACGAAACGTCCAGCTGTTTTAATTATGCCGGGCGGCGGATATACCCACTGCAGTCAGAGAGAAGCTGATCCCGTTGCGTTTGGCTATCTGAAAGCAGGATATCAGGCTTTTATCCTACGCTATACATGTATCGACCTTGGTGCCTGGCCGCTGCCGCTGCAGGATTACGCAGAAGCAGTAAAGATCATTGAAACTCATTGCGAAGAATGGCAGATTGACATTCATCAGCTTGTGTCTGTTGGTTTCTCTGCAGGCGGACATCTTGCCTGTGCGGGAGCACTGCTGACACCGTATCGGCCGAAGGCATTGATCCTTGGCTATGCTCTGCTGACAGATGAGATTAAAAAATATGTTCCTGATTGTCCATCATTGATTGAACATGTTGATGAACATACACCGCCGTCATTCCTGTTTGCAACAGCGAATGATACGTCTGTTTCGGTTCAGAATACACTTCAGTTCGCTTCTGCCCTGGCAGAACATGCAGTCATGTTTGAATGCCATGTCTATCCATATGGAAAACATGGATACAGTACAGCAGACAGCTGTGTTCAGAAGGATCAGGATCCTTTGTACAGCACGGTCAAGAACTGGCTGCCAGACAGCATTCTGTTCTGCAAAGAAGTCTTTGACCCGGAGCACCGCACACCAGCTTTTTAAAATTGATGAGATCAGATCAAAACAGATTCACGAATGCTGAGTTTTATACGATAATAGGAAGAGAGATATCTCAAGGAGAACATCATTATGCTATTTAAAGTTGCACGTGAAAATGAAACAACGTACTATGTTCCGGAACATATCAGAAAGATCTCAATCTCTCCGATGTACGGCCATGAAGACAGTTTCGATGTTGCTTTCTACATTGACAATACAATGGAAATTGTCAAAGTATTCAACAGCTTCGATGACGCTGAAGTGTTTGTGCAGAAAGTCTATGAGATGATGAATCAGAAAGAACGGACTGACATCGTAGATCTGCGCAGTATCAATTAATCGGTTTACTATAGATTTCTTGATTTACATCCTGTTTTTTTTCGACAAAATGCATGAATTATAACTTGGCATTTATATTGCCGTGTTATAAAATGTTTTTACGTTGAAGTGATTTTAACAGAAAAGAGGTACTATGGTCCAGGTCACACTTCTCTATCAGGAAAACGATCCGTACTGTCACCAGGCACAGGAGGCATTGGAACACCTGCGCATGGAGGAAGAATTCCAGGAACTGCAGATGATCTTAATTGACGTTAAGGATGATCATTAGGATTATCCAAAACTGCCTGTTGTTCTGCTGAACAACGATAAGATCTATGAAGCTGAAGATGGTGAGAACTACCAGACGTGCAAGGAAAAACTTCGCAAAGCGTTGATTGAACGATAAGCTGACACTGTCAGCTTTTTTCATGCGAATGCATGTCATAACGGAATCAATGGAAAAATATGCTATAGAAATGTAAAATAGAAGAAGTGGAAAGAGGGAATAACAATGTCAGACAATCGTATTGATGAAGGAACAGTAAAAAAAGCTGCTTACTGTCTATCCTGTCCAGTGCCAAGATGTGAGAATGGGTGCCCGGTAGGAAATCAAATTCGTGACTTTATAAAAAATATCAAGGAAGGTGATGTGCAGAAGGGTGCTGAGACTTTATATCAAGTCAATCCATTCCCGCAGCTGACATGCCGTTTATGCGATTATGCCAGACAGTGCCAGGGACACTGTGTCCGCGGCATTAAGGGAGAACCGGTTGCTGTTCATGAGATTGAAAAGTTCATTTCTGATTCTGTCAAAAGAACATATCAGGCAGGCGAAGACAATGGCAGATCTGTTGCAATGATTGGAGCAGGCGTTGCTTCTTTGGCAGCGGCTGTTGATCTGCGTCAGGCAGGATATCAGGTTGATATTTATGATAAGCTTGACCGCATCGGCGGAGCAATTTATTCAGGAATCCCTTCTTATCGCTTTGATAAGAAATATCTTGATGAGATCTATCAGGATGAACTTGATCTTGGAGTCAAGTTCCATTTGAACTGTGAGATCGGCAGGGATGTTACACTGCAGGAACTGCAGAAAAAATATGACCGTGTCATTGTCAATATCGGAGCACAGGTCGAAAAAACATATGGTCTGTCGGGTGAAGGCTGTGAAGCAGGACTGTCACTGCTGTATCATCTCAATGTTCAGCATGAGGAAGACAAGTACAAGCAGAAGTATCACAGTGCTGTAGTCTGGGGCGGCGGCAACGTTGCTATGGACTGTGCAAGATCACTTGTCAGGATCTTAGGCGAAGTGACGGTCATCTACCGCCGCTCTCAGAAGGAAATGCCGGCAAACCAGATTGAAATTGAAGAAGCGATGAATGAAGGCGTGAAATTTGCCTTCTTGGAAAATATCAAAGAGCTGCGGCTGGATGCTGCTGGAAAAGTCGTAGGTGCACACTGCATCAAGATGCATCTTGGCGAACCGGATGCTTCCGGAAGAGCACGGCCAATTGAAACAGAAGGATCAGATTATGAGATTCCATGTGAACTTGTCGTACCGGCTATTGGTCAGTCGGTCAGCTTTGCGGAGCTAGACCCATCACTGGACAAGAAGGAAGGCACCCATCTTTCAACGATGGAACATGTCTATATTGCCGGGGATGCTTACTTAGGTCCAAAGACAGTTGCCGCATGCATCAAAGACGGCAGAGAAACTGCTGCTGAAGTAATGAAATCATTCTAAGGGGATTGCAATGACTGGAATTATTATCTTTTTCGTAATCAGCTATGTGGCCGGGATCCTGTCTCTTCTCTATGGGAAGAAAATGGTCAATGTCCTGCTGGCTGTCTATGCTTTCTGCGGTGTCTACCGTTTTGTTTTGACTCACTATCCATCCGATCAGTATGTATTCTGGATTGCCATCGGTGCCGGTGTCATAGCAATTGTATTGGTCAAGTTTGCCAAGAATCTGGCGTTCTTTCTGCTGGGTGCAGCGATTGGACTGCTGATTGGTCTGGCCGTACTGAACTTTCTGCCGGAGCATCCGGCGTATGTCTCATACTGTGTCATCATCGGCTGTGCACTGCTGTTCGGCTTCCTGATGTCGCATTACAACAATGTGCTCATCCGCTACGGTACAGCATATGTGGGCGGTGAAATGATCATGACGGCAACGCTGCTCCTGCTGTTTGGTTCAACAGTGCTGCCGACCATGATATCAGAGGACGCTGCGGCAACCATCGGCTCTCTGACGGAATATATGTACGGCACCTTTGCACAGCAGTATACACTTTGGATTCTGATTGGTTCTGTTGTGCTGATGTTCTTTGGTGCAGCTTTTCAAAAGAAACACTGAATGTGAATGAGGATAGTATGGCATACTTGGTAAAACCAGACCTGAGTGAAATGAAGTATCGGAAAAAGCTCCATGAAAGTTCAGCAACCATGTCATATATCGGGCATCCTGAATCTTTTCCAAAGGAAAACTGGCAGGCTTTCTATGATCATGATGTGGAAGCAGACATCAAAGAAAGAGCTTACCGCTATATCTTCTGCCCGAAGTGCAATGATTTTACCGGTGAAGTATCCTGGCAGTTCAACCAGGAAAGGAACCGCTATGAGATCCATATCCTTGTCTCCAGTTCTATGCGTCTGGAAGGCTATGGCCGCAAAGGAATCAATCTTTTAAAGCAGCTGGCTGCTGAAAATGGTATTGATGAACTGTATGCAGTCGTCGCAAAGACAAATCCTGCCACCGGCTTCTTTGAACACCTGCATAAGGAAAAGGTTGAAGAAGACCAGAATACAGTGACGTATCTCTTATGATCAGAATCTGTCAATGACAGATTCTTTTTTGTATTACAATAGATGCATGAAAAAATTAACTGACGATGAGATCCATGCTCTCCGCTATTATGAAGGTGTACTCTCTCCACAGGATCAAAACATACTATTCTGGTCAGACCCAAAAGCATATGTGACCTTCAACAGTTTATTCTTTGCGGATACCGTCACCGAAGCAGCACGGTGTGAAGAAGGAAGAAAACTGAATGCATGTATTACCGATGATCCGTCATCTGTGATGAAGATGATCAAGGACCTCTATACAGCCTGTTTAAAATATGAACATCAGCCTCTCCATGTTTTCCGTGTAGAAAGGCTGGCTGACTTTCAGATGTTCTGCCGTGAAGGAACATTCACTTCTTTTATTTCTACTTCGCGTGCAGGTTTTCTGGAGAACTATGAAGACAAATATGATTTAGTGCTGATGGATATTGCAGTCAGCGCGGATGTTCCATGCATCGATTATATTCAAATGGTGCCAGGCCGTGAGAAGGAAGAAGAGAGTGAGGTACTGATTGCACCTTATCCTGAGATCAAGGTCATCAAGGATGAACTTCCGCGTGAACTGCGTACCATCAAAGACGGCCGAGGCAATCCGCCGGCTGTTTATTGCCACGTCGATGTTAAGGCTGGCATGGGAAAGAAAACGGATGTACAGTCTGTTGCACCTGTACATGTGGAAGCAGCCCGCAGATACTATCAGGCAATGAACATGCATGCAGATGTGAATGAAAATGACAGAGCACTGTATCTGCAGTATAAAAGCATCATTCGCAGCTATACAGAAGGCCTGATCTGACAAGCAGAAAAGAGGCAGTGAACAGGGATAAAACACAAATCATCTGCCTTGACAAAAGAATGCTTCAGTGCAGACTGAAAAAATTCTGAAAATTATAAAAATAGGCATTTACTTACTTTTGCGTTTTGTGATACTATTGTGCAGCTGAAATAAGTAAACTTATTTTCTCTGAGAATCGTTCGAAGCACAGGCTTCGTTTTATATAGGAAAAATATGATTGAAAAAAAAGAAGAAATTGAAGAGATCGAAGAAGATCTGGATTTTGAAGTAGAAGATCCAGAAGATACAGAAGTAGCTGTTGATGAAGAAGATGCAGAAGCAGTAGAAGATGAAGCAGATGATAAACCGATTGAAGATGATATTCAGTATGCAGATCTGACAGGTATTGATACAGTCAGAGACTATCTGAAAATGATTGGATCGATTCCTCTGCTGAGTGCAGAACAGGAACAGAAGCTGGCAGAACTGGCAGCTCAGGGTGACCAGCAGGCAATTGATACACTGGTGACATCCAATCTGCGCCTGGTCGTTTCCATTGCCAAGCGGTATGTCGGTTTTGGCATCCAGCTGATGGATCTGATCCAGGAAGGCAACATCGGCCTGATGAAAGCTATCAGTAAATTTGATTATACAAAGGGCTTTAAGCTCTCTACTTATGCAACATGGTGGATCCGTCAGGCAATCACACGTTCCATTGCCGACAACAGCCGCAACATCCGCATCCCAGTTCATCTCAATGAAACGCTGCACCGGATCACAAAGGTCAAGCGTGAGCTTGTCCAGGAATACGGAAGAGACCCTAGTCCAGAAGAAATTGCCGCCCGCATGGATGACATGACGCCGGAAAAGATCTCTGAGATTGAACGTCTGGCAGCTGATACCATCTCTCTGGAAACACCAGTCGGTGATGAGAATGATACGAACCTCGGTGACTTGATCCGTGATGATCATACACTGACACCTGCACAGTATGCTGAGAACAATGCAATGCATGAACAGCTGCAGGCAGTCCTCCATACCTTGACTGAAAGAGAACAGATTGTTCTGACTAAGAGATTCGGACTGGATGGCAGTGAACCGATGACCTTGGAAGAAGTCGGCCAGGAGATGAATGTCACCCGTGAGAGAATCCGTCAGATCGAAAAGAAAGCCATCATCAAGCTGAAGCATCCAACAAGATCGAGCAGCCTGAAGCCTTTTGTACAGGACCTTGGCATCTAAGACAGCATGTGCTGTCTTTTTATTTTTCCTGTAATTCCTGCTACAATATTTCGTAGGAGGTTCCATAATTATGCCAACAGAATTCAAATATGAGATTGAACAGCAGTTCGGTACGTTATCTTCCAGTGTATCAACCAGCGGCATTACATACGCCAAAGAAGTAAATTTAGTTGCTTATGGTGATGCAGAGCCGAAGTATGATATCCGCAACTGGACAGTCAACGCAGACGGCACCAGACGCATGGGCAAGGGAATTACACTGTCCCGCGAAGAAATGAATGAACTGAAGAAAGTCCTGGAGGACATGGAAGAAGAACTGAAAGGAGAATAAGCACTGCAAAAGTGCTTTTTTTGTTGCACCGTAGATGATCAAAGTATATAATGCAGTTACTGACATATGTCAGAAATAAAATTATGCCAAGACCTCAGAAGAAAAGAAGAATCTGCGGGCTTCCGCAGTTCAACGAGTTCAGTACAGAGTACAGCGATGAGAAAGATGCTGTTTATCTCAGCCTGGATGAGTATGAAACAATCCGGCTGATCGACTGGGTCGGAATGAAGCAGGAAGACTGTGCAGAACAGATGCAGATTGCCCGGACAAGTGTGACGGCAATCTATGACAGTGCGCGTCATAAGATTGCGGATGCTTTGATCCATGGCAGAAAACTGTACATTACCGGCGGCAGCTGTGAAATATGCAGCCCGGTGCATGGGAAAAGATGCTGCTGTAAAGCAGACGGTCAGGCATTGATCCAAGACAATCCAATGAAGGAAAAGGGAGAGAACATCATGAGACTTGCAGTAACGTATGAAAATGGAGAAGTCTTCCAGCACTTTGGAAGAACACCGTCTTTTAAGATCTATGAGATCAAGGGCGGAAAGATCTTAAATACCCAGATCATTGAAAACAACGGTACCGGACATGGTGCTTTAGCAGGTATTTTGGCAGCAGCACAGGTTGATGCCTTGATCTGCGGCGGCATGGGCATGGGTGCGCAGTATGCTTTGTCTGACGCAGGGATTACCGTATTTGCGGGCATCAGCGGGAAAGCAGATGATGCCGTTTATGCATTCCTGGATGGTTCCTTAGCATATGTCCAGCAGGCAAACTGCAATCATCATGAAGAAGGTGAAGGCTGCGGATGCGGCGGACATGAAGAAGGAAGCTGCGGATGCGGGGAACACGAAGAAGGCGGCTGCGGATGCGGTGAGCATGGAAACGGCGGCTGTGGCTGCGGATCATAAAAGCATCAATGCCTGGTATCAGGCATTTTTTTGTTACAATAGGAACAGGCAGATATGTTTACAAAAAAAGAAGAAATGAAATGGCGCTGTCCGCACTGCGGTGAACGACAGCTGAATGAAGTATATGTGCGCCTGTCTGTGCGTGAAGAGCCGGCATCCCTGAACAGGATCCTGGATACTTCTCTTTTCAAGGTCACCTGTCAGAACTGCGGTCACGAAGAATACTACACCGGACCGCTGCTCTACGTGGATGAAGACAGGAAGCTGATGATTGCAATGGGTGATGTACATGACTTTGCCAAAGAGAAAGATGCGTATCTTGCTCTTGGCTATGCTGTCAGGCAGGTCCCTGAGATTGTTGATCTCTGTGAAAAGGTACTGATCAGCGAGAATGGACGGGATGACAGGATCATCGAACTGATGAAAGCAGCCAATGCAGTACTTCTGAAAGGACAGCAGTATGATCAGATGCTGTATGCACCGGATGAAGACAACATTTATTTTGAATTGATCAAGGATGCTGGATCAATCGGACGGATTCCTTTTATGGAAGCAGTCTATGACGATATGAAGGAGCGCTTTGCTGCGGATCTGATGAATGAATGCGATGATGAGACCGTCATTGACTTATCATGGGCGCTAGACTTCTTTGAAAAGCATTATCAGGCAGCAGTATAGGAGTACTTATGGGAAAATACAGCGAATTACACCTGCAGCTGGAACAGAAGGCAAATGCATTTCTGTGTGACCAGTCCGACACAAACAGCAGTCAGCTGATTGCGGAGTTTACAAAATTGATCCTGGAGGATGCAGACGTTCTTATTGACGGCATTCCGGATGATGATGAACCTGGTAAATTTGATCCAAGTGGATTTGAAGGACCGGATCAGCGCTTCTATTTTCATATCTTTACGTCAAAGCTCAGATTTGATGAGAGTGATGCGACCAGACCGATGGTCACCAAACTGAAGGCAGTGCTGGATCAGGTCTTTGCCAATGAATCACTTGGCGGATTCTCTCTGAACTTTAAAAAGGGAGAAGGAACAGTCTTGATCACCAAGGAAGATATCTATGATGGACTGCGTGCTGCAATCGAGGCAGCACAGAAGCATTAGCATAGAAAAAATCTATCCGATGCATGTGGTATGAGCATGATTGACAGCATCTGAAATGATTATAATGAAGATGGTCAGGAGGATAAGCATATGGAATATGTAACATTGAATACCGGTGCCAGAATGCCGATGGAAGGATACGGTGTTTTCCGTGTTCCTGATAAGCAGGAATGTGCCGAAATGGTCTATCAGGCAATCAAAACGGGATATCGTCTGATTGATACAGCGGCAGTGTACACCAATGAAGATGCTGTCGGAGATGCCGTCAGACGTGCCATCAAGGAGGGCATCTGCACAAGAGAAGATCTGTTCATCACTTCCAAGCTGTGGGTGCAGGATATGGCATCTTTTGTGACTGCTCAGCAGGGAATTGAGAATTCTCTGAAGAAGGCAGGTCTGGATTACTTCGATCTGTATCTCGAACATCAGGCGTTAAACGATTACTTCAGTGCCTGGCGAGCAATGGAAGATGCATATAAAGCAGGAAAGCTGAAAGCAATCGGTGTTTCTAACTTCTATCCGAATATTCTGACGAACTTCTGTGAAACAGTTGAGATCATCCCGGCAGTCAATCAGGTGGAACTGCATCCGTACTATACGCAGGAAGGTGCTTTGGAAACAATGAAGTACTATGGTGTTGTTGCGGAAGCCTGGGCACCGCTGGGCGGCGGCAGATACAATCCTTTTGAAGATGAGATGATCAAAGGAATTGCAGAGGCGCATCATAAGACAGTCGGCCAGGTGCTGCTGAGATGGGGCGTTCAGAGAGGGACTGTTGTGATTCCGAAGTCTACGCATGTGGAGCGCATCAAGGAGAACTTCGATATCTGGGACTTCACATTGAGTGAAGAGGAAATGAAGAAGCTTTCTTCATTGGATATGGGATATTCCGGCAGCCGGGCTAAGCATTTCGATCCAGAGTTTGTCCGTACCGTCCTGAACAACAAGATCCATGATTGATCTATTTTCTTCCCATGACCATATGGTCAAATGCTGCAAATGCGGCAAGAAGATTCCTGCTGAGGAAGCAGTCAAGATTGATGGGCAGCTGTACTGCCGGGATTGTGCAGAAGACGAAAAAGACTGGCGCTTCATTGAGATGATGGAGAGTATTGGAGATAAGTGATCCCTGTTCAAAAAACAGGGATTTTTTCTTTAGCATCAAATGTGCCAATATGTAAAGTTTCAGGGAATTTCAGTGGATTTTCTTTTCGTTTGATATATCCTATATGGTATCCCTGGAGGGGATGGAATGTTACAGATCAAGAATATTAAAAAAGAATATAAAACAGGTACTTTGATCCAGCAGGCATTGGATGATGTCTCTTTGAATTTAAGAGATAATGAATTTGTTGCTATCCTTGGTCCGTCTGGATCAGGCAAGAGCACACTGCTGAAT
>LAHS01001894.1_pt1 | contig 14646 bp, 9 predicted proteins | sample 329651 | NCBI WGS metagenome assembly LAHS01 (sample SAMN03275699, study PRJNA271635) | activated sludge metagenome | isolation source: sample C-1 Sludge from hydrolytic chamber (first chamber) of Anaerobic... | reverse complement strand
CGAGTCCCTAAGGGCGCACTTGCAGTGGAAAAGCCGATAAAAGCCAAGCAGTTGATTTCAACCAGCTTGGCTTTTTCTTATAACTACGTTAACTCATTGATACAAGGATCCATCCAATCTCTTATATACGCAATGCCCGCATGGCATTGAGCACTGCCAGCACCATTACGCCAACATCGGCAAACACCGCCATGCCCATGGTAGCAAGCCCCAGACCTGCCAATATCAGCACGGCAACCTTGACGGTAATGGCAAACCAGGCGTTCTGTGCCGCTATGCGGAGGGTTCGACGGGCTATTTTAACGGCTGTAACGAGCTTTGAAGGCTTGTCATCCATCAGCACCACGTCGGCTGCCTCAATGGCCGCATCAGAGCCGAGAGCACCCATGGCGATGCCCACATCGGCTCGTGCCAGCACCGGAGCATCGTTAATGCCGTCTCCAACGAATGCCAGCGTAGCGTCCTTAGCCTTCTGCTGCAGCAGTGACTCAACCCACTTGACTTTATCGGCGGGTAAGAGAGCGGCGTGAAATTCATCTATACCGAGCTCACGGGCTATGGTCTCGGCCACAGCCTCACGGTCTCCAGTCAGCATGACCGTACGGTTTACGCCCAATGCCTTTAAGTCCGTAACAGCCTGACGGGCGTCCGGCTTCAGCTGGTCGGAGATGATTACATGGCCTGCATACACTCCATCAACAGCCACATGTATGGTTGTGCCAGACTGGTGGGTGCATAGAGGGCAGTCGCTGCGGTCGGCTCCCACCTCTACCATTAGCTGTTCGTTGCCTACACTCACCGTTCGGCCATTGACAACGGCCGTTACTCCCTTGCCTGCCAGCTCTGTTACGTGGTCTATCCGGCAGTCGTCAGCCTCGTCGGGGTATGCCTGGCGCAGCGCTGCCGCAATGGGATGGGTGGAGTATCGCTCCACATGAGCAGCCAGATGGAGCAGTTCCTTGGCGGCCATCTTGTCGGGATGAACGGCTTCTACGGCGAAAGTGCCCTTTGTAAGCGTGCCTGTTTTGTCGAAAACCACAATGCCCGCCTTGGCAAGAGTGTCCATATAGTTGCCCCCCTTGATGAGAATTCCACGGCGGGAGGCACCGCCAATGCCGCCAAAGAAGGTGAGCGGAATGGAGATAACGAGTGCACATGGGCAGCTAACAACCAAGAAAGTAAGCGCACGATAGAGCCACACAGGGAACGCCGCGGCATAACTGGCAGCAAAGAATGGCGGCAGAAAGGCCAGTGCAAGGGCCAGGAAGACCACGATGGGGGTATAGATACGGGCAAACCGGGTGATGAAACTCTCGCTGCGCGACTTGTTTGCGCCGGCATTTTCGACCAAGTTGATAATCTTGGAGACAGTAGATTCGCCGAAACTCTTGGTTACCTGCACCTTCAACAGCCCCGAGAGATTGATGCAACCCGAAATAACTTCGTCCTCGGGAGCCACACTGCGAGGCAGACTCTCACCCGTCAGGGCCACTGTATTAAGGCTCGAACGGCCATCGAGCACCACTCCATCCAGGGGAATCTTCTCTCCCGGCTTTACAATAATGGTTTCCCCTACCCTTACAGTCTGCGGAGCAACGGGCTCTACGGCACCATTACGCTCTACGTTGGCTACGTCCGGACGGATGTCCATCAGCTCGGCAATGTTGTCGCGGCTCTTGTCTTCGGCATAATCTTCGAACAGTTCGCCTACTTCAAAGAACAACATCACGAAGACGGCCTCAACGAATTGCGGCTCTGCTCCGGGCAGAAAACCAATGAGCAGTGCGCCTATCGTGGCAATGCTCATGAGCAGGTTCTCGTCGAAAGGGTCGCCCTTGCTGATTCCCTCCCATGCTTCGGCAAGCACACCGTAACCGACGAGGAGATAAGGTACAAGGTAAACAAGCAGCAACTGCCACATGGGCAGCTGCAAATATCGCTCCACCAACCACGCGCCGAGGAGCAGGACGGAGGAGAGAATAATTCTCAGTAACTTTTTATTCATATCGTGTTCATTATTTGTTTCCGGTTGCAAAGGTAACGTAAAAAGGTTGCAACCGGGTTGCAAACTGCAATCGCAGGGTCAAAAACGAGCCAGACATGCAACCTTGTTGCGGTTACAAGCCTGGCCCGTTAAGTCAATTCTGCTTCTCAAACCTCATAAACTTAGGTACTGAAAGCATGTTCCGGGAACTTTTGACAAGTGTCGCACGGTTATTCGACAGGTGTCACACAATCGTGCGACACCTGTCAAAAGTTCATTCCGACGCCATTCAACTTCCCTAAACGGGATGTTTCCCCATCCTTTAATGGTGCTCCGGCACTACGGCAAAATAGGTTACATCGTCCGAGGTGAGGTTTTCCATATAGTGACTGTGACCCATCGGACAGTAATGCGCCTGCCCTGCAACAGCCTCCTCTACCTTATCATCGTAATGGAAAGTCAGCTTACCACGCAGTACATATATAATCTCGCAGTTCTGGTCGTGCGAATGGAGACCGCTGCTGGCGCCGGGCTTGAGCGTGGAATACATAATCTTGCATTTCTCGTCCGTGTAGTTACGGGTATCCAACTCGCCTTTTCCGCCCTTGAAACCGAAAATCTGCTCTTCGTTCAGCTTGTTAAAATCAATAATCATTGTGCAGTGTTTTAAATGTTCTGCCGGCAAAGATACTAAAAAAAAGGGCATCCACAAAAAGTGAATGCCCTATATTTAGGTTTGGTGCCGATAAATTCCATTAATTGAAATAGTATTTCACACCAATCTGAAGTTTCCAACATTCGTTGTAATTACGGTTGAAGCTCCAGGTCTCAGTGGGTGCCATACCATTGGCATCCTTGGCCATTGAGAAATAAGGAACGCCGTTCTGAACCTTGTCAATCGACAGTATCTGCCCGTTGAAACTGTTGCTCATGTTCTTTGTAACACCCCACTTGGAGTTGAACAGGTTGCCGATGTTCTCAATGTTGGCACTCAGCTCGAGCTTGTGATGCGTGCTTCCGATGTTGAGAGTGAAGTCGTGAGCCCAGCGGAAGTCGAAACGATGCACCCAAGGAGCACGTGCCGAATAAGCCTCGGCATACTCGCCCTTATGGTTCTTGAGGTACTTGTCCTGGTTTACATAATTCCAGAAGAGTTCGCGGTCGGACTCTTTGGTGAACTGAATTTCGTCATCATTGGCCGGAATATACATCAAGTCGTTGCTGATACCGTCGCCGTTAATGTCGCCTTTGTAGAAGTAACTGTAGCCTGCCGGACTGTAACCCTGATAGAAAAGGCTGAAATGATCGTGCTTCATCCAGGTATAATCAATGCTGGCAATGATGCGGTCGGGGATTACGTAGGCCGAGTTCTGCACCTTGCCGTAGTTGGGTCCGTCGACTGTATAGAGTCCCGACCATGCCGAAGAGGCGTTGGAACCGGGCATGCCGGAAATTTCCTTCATCACCGTGTGCGTGTAGGCAGCCATGATGTGCAAGTCTTCTATCGGCTCAAGGTTGGTGGTTAAGTTGAAAGTATAGCCGTGGCCCTTGTGCGTGTTGGTCAATACACAGGCATCGCTGATGTTTTTATAGTATCTCATGGATGCGGGGTAAAGCATGCGGTCGTCGGCTCCGCTCAGTCTGCTCCAGTTGGCACGGTCGCTGCCATTGATGTTGTAGTTCTCCAGCAGCACGTCGTTTATCTTCTTGGTGTAGGTAAACTCGGCCGTAACAGTCCACGGGAAGCTGACGGGAATTACATAGTCAACGGCAACGGAGCTCTTCCATACCTGCGGCATCTTGAAGTTCCGGTCTACTCCGGCAAGTGTTGAAGGCAGCACACCTTCAGCAGGTGTGATGGTAGTAGGAGTACCCAAGCGGGCAATAATCTCGTTGCGGTCGGTTACGATGCCGCCCTTGAATTTCTCCAGACGGGGGTCGGAGTAGGTTGCAACACCCTTGTTGTCGCCCTCATAACGGGTAACGGCAAAGACGCGGTTCTGTATCATGCCTGAGTTTGTTGGCATGTTGGTGAAGAAAACGAGCGGCAGGCGGCCGGCAAAGAGGCCCGTTCCGCCACGTACCTTGAGCGAGTTGTTGCCAAATACATCCCAGGAGAAGCCTACGCGGGGCGAAACCTGAATGTTGGTTTTGGGCCACTTGCCGGTGTCGATGTGGCGACCGCCGAAATCGAGTGCACTGATGGCGTTGTTTGTCATGATGTCATCATTGTTGAAAGTGATGTTATCAAAACGGATGCCGCCAGTGAGCTTGAGCTTGTTGTTTACATTCCACTCGTCTTGCAGATAGAGACCGTACTGATTGAACTGAACCTGCACGTTCGGATTGTTTTGTCCGTTATATCCGTAGTCCATGCAAACGGCTTCGGGAGCTGCGCCGTTTATCAGGTCGTCAATCGACCGGTAGCGGTAATATCCCGTTCCACCACGCATGTAGGCGTTGTTGGCCAGCTGGTGTTCAAAGTTGAATCCGGCTGTTACTTTATGATTGCCGGCATACCAAGTGAAGTTGTCAGTAATGGTGGTAATCTTGTTCTGCACCTTATTATTATAGGTGAAGAGCTCGTAACCCAAGCTCATGTAAGGTTCCAGCGTCTGTTTGATGTTGTAGCCACCATAGTCCACGGCAATATTGGCACCATCCTTGAAAGATTGGAAGGTACCCGTTTCATAGCCGTTCATGATGTCTATGAAAGGAAAGTCGGAAGAGTTGCTGCCTCGAACGTCCTCTATATTAGAATAGGTGAAAAGCAACTGGTTGGCAAACTTGCTGCCAAAGCGGCTGTTCAGGTCGGCACTCACGGTCGTTATCTTGTTATCCATAGAGTACATGGAGTTGGCAAAGGCCATAGAATACTGACTCATGCGATCCATTCCGCGGAGTCGGTAACCCGTATCGGACGAGTTTCCGTTCACGGCGTTCCAAGCCGTGTTCTTAGTATGGTTAAACCGAACGGCCAGATGGTGCGCATCGGTAATGTTCCAGTCAACACGAGCCAGGACTTTCAGGTTGTCCTCGTCGGCCGGGAAACTGTTATATGAACCCGTATCGTAGCCATAATGGTCGCGCATGAACTGCTGTACACGCTGCATGTCGGCAATAGAAGTGCGGGAAATATAGTCATTACCATGAGCTATACCATCCTCCGATGCTCTCCAACGGTTGGCTATAGAAGGAACCTTGCTGTATTCAAGGTTACCGAAGAAGAAGAGTTTGTCCTTGATAATCGGCCCGCCCAACGTAAAACCGTAGGTGGTGTTACGCACGGTGCCACGTTCGCCAAGGTCGGCATGGTCAACCCGGTTGCCGTGCATGTTCTCGTTGTTGTGATAGATGTAGGCAGTACCTCTGAAAGTGTTGGTACCCGACTTTGTTACGGCATTGATGCCGCCGCCAATGAAATTGCTCTGGCGAACGTCGAACGGGGACACTACAACCTGAATTTCATCAATGGCATCGAGCGAGATAGGCGAACCGCCGCCCGGTAAGGAGGAGGTCAAGCCAAAATTGTTGTTCATGTTGGCACCGTCGAGCGTAAAGTTCGTAGAACGACCATCACCTCCTGCAAAGCTCATTCCGTTGGCATAAGGCGACAGACGGGCTATATCGGTAATGCTGCGCGTTGCCGTCGGCATGCCCTGAATTTGTACATTGGAGATGTTAGTGGTTGCTCCTGTCTTCTCGGCAGCAAACTTTGAGGCCTTGGCACTTACGACCACTTCGCTCAACTGCGTAGCATCTTCGGACAGCCAAAGGTTGAGATTGTACGTTTCTCCAAGTTGGAGCGTTACGTCTTTCATCGTTTTAGTCTGGTAGCCGATGTAAGAAACCGTTACTGAATAAGGTCCTCCGGGGCGCATACCCTGAATGTTGAAACGCCCGTCGACATTGGAAACGGCCATGTACTTGGTTCCTGAAGGTTCATGAACAACCTGGATGGTTGCTCCAACCACTTCTTCACCGTCTGTGTTGTCCAATGTCACTTTTCCACTCATGGCCGATGTGGTTATCTGAGCTTGCAAACCAGCAGCAAACAACATCAGCATGGTAACCAGAAAGAACAATCTTTTCTGCATAACTTCTTGTTTTTGATTTAGTTAAAAAAATAATTTATTACTCCTTGCTATATATACCAAAAACGGAAACCCGATAAAGGGGTCTCCGTCCTGTAATGGTTTTAGAAAGTGTATTTTAAGCCTATCTGTCCACGCCAGCGTGAATAATAGTCGCTGTAGGTGCGCGCTGCGTGGCCGCCTGTAAACTGATAAACGCCGGAACCCTGATAGTTTACCGGGCTATAGTAGATACCGAAGCCGTCGCCATAGGTGTGTCCCCAGTCTTTGTTGAGCAGGTTGCCCACGTTGATAACATCGAAGCTCAGCTCCAGAGAGTTAATCTGGCCGCCAACTTTGAAGCTGTACTTCTGCGCGAAGTGAACGTCAAAGTGATGCTCAAAGGCCAGATTGTCAGCATAACGCTTGTAGTATTGGCCGCGATGGTCCTTCATATACGAGTCGCTGCCAACCCACAGCTTCAACAACTGCCGCTGCATGTCTTCCGTCAAGGTCTTTCCTTTGTACTCAGCACCGAACAACTGCTTCGTCAAGTAGTTACTGTTGTACGACGTTTCCTCAAACTTCATCTTGTCAATCTGCTCGTCCGTGGGGATGTAGAACAAGTCGTTACCGTCGGAACCGTCACCATTCACGTCGCCATAATAATATAATGTATAGGGTGAACCACTCTTGGCCTGATAAATAACGCCAACAGTAGTGAGCCATTGTTTCTGCGCTCCGTACTTTACATGATAGTAGGCACTGGCCTGAATGCGATGAGGCACGTTGAAAGCGCTGTTACCAACCTCCGGATCATTAGGGTTCAGGTAAGTGTAGTTGTACCTCCAGTTACTTTCGGCAACCGAAGAACTGCCGTTGTTCACGGCCGTTGAATGTGCCCACGTATAGCTTGCCATCAGGTCGAGACCGAAGTCAAAATGCTTTTCGGCCTTCAGCGAGAGGTTAACCGTATATCCTTTAGAGGTGTTGTAAAGGCCGTAAATCTTGGTAAAGTCCGTTCCGTTGGTCACACGTTCAAACATCGGACGGTTATCCCACGAATATCCAGAAGTCTCGGCATAAGTCTTTCCCGTCATGTCATAGGCCAGGTTCTTGTAGAGAATGTCGTTCAGCGTCTTGGAGTAGATAGCTTCTGCAGTCCAGTCTATGCCGAGAAGACGGAAGTCGACACCAAGATTGAACCGCAGGTTCTGGGCAAACTTGAAGTGACGGTCATACACATTGACTATCTGACTGCCCGATGCCGTCAGCTTGTCCTCATTGGGCTTCTGGTTATTGGGATCGAGCAGGAATTCAAGTCCGGCTGTATTGGAAGTATCATAGGATGACATCTGGATGCCGGTGTTCTGGAAGTTGTTGCTTATCCACACAAACGGGATGCGCCCGGTGAAGACACCTGCACCGCCGCGGATGATGAGTGAGCGATTGCCATTTACATCCCAGCGGAAGCCGAGACGCGGACTGAACAAGGGAGAGCTGGAGAGTCGGTAGTCTGTCTTTACATCCCAGCGGCTGGCAGCGTACTCGTTAAAGGGCTTGTTGGCAACAGGAGTGTCGAAGAAAACGGGAATATCGACGCGCAAACCGTACGTAAACTGGAAGTTGTTGGTTACATCCCACTTATCCTGGGCATAGAAGCCGAGCTGTGCCGTACCGAACTTAATCTTCCATCTTGGGTCTCCCGTCACTTCCGTATTGGCATGACCGTAGCGGTATTGCCTCATATAAGAAACCGTAGGAGACACATTTCCGGCCATGTAATCGGTATAGTACTGGTTAAACTTGTCGTAAGATGCGAAGTAATAGGTTCCGTAGATATCCTGTATGAACATGTTCGCAAAGTGGTAAAGCTCGTTATGCGTACCGAAGGTAAAGGTATGATTGCCCTTGTACCACGTCAGGTTGTCTTCTATGGTCCATATATCCTGGTCCAGACTATTGGCCATCGACGAGCGTTCGTTGCCTATGTACACCGTCCCGTCGCCCACGTTCTGGATGCTAATCATGGGGAATGCGGAGGCAACATCACGCTTGTCGCGCACCCGAACATACGAAGCTCTGAACTCGTTGCTCACAACAGGCGAGATACGGCTTTGCAATTCGGCTATAAAAGAGTTGGTTGTATTCTTGAAGGGGTAGCTGTAATGGTCGTCGACAATGGTACTCGCGCCTCCCGTATTGTTCAGTCTGCTCGCGCTGATAATGCTCCAGCGCACCGATGCCTTGTTAAACTCATTGATGTTCCAGTCCAGTTTAACGCCACCCTTATCGCTCTTGGTGTAGATATCGGGCGAAACATAGGCGCCGTTGTACTCAAATCCCTGTTTCTGAGCCATCTCCTTGACGTGTGCCAAGGCATCTTTTGCCTTGTCGGCATCCACTTTCGACATTTCAGAACCTATGCCGTAGAGGTCGGGATAGGTCTTGTTGGCCTTCTCGTAGTTGACAAAGAAGAACAGTTTGTCCTTTACAATCGGGCCGCCCAGGGTAACTCCCAGGTTATACTCATTCTGGTCGTTGTACTTGTTGGCATATCCGGAGCCATCGGCCAGCGCATATTTCCTGCCGATAATGCTCTCGTTGTTGCCGTAGAAGTAAGCAGAACCGTGAAACTGGTTGGTACCGCTCTTGGTGATGGCATTGATGGCGCCGCCTGTAAATCCGCTTTGGCGCACGTCGAAGGGAGCAACATTAATCTGAATCTGCTCTATCGTCTCCATCGAAACGGGCTGCGAACCGGCCTGTCCACCGTTGGAACCGCTGGCAGCAAGGCCGAACACGTCGTTGTTCATAGCTCCGTCAATCATGAAAGAGTTATATCGGTTGTTCACGCCGGCAAAAGACATCACCCCACTATTGGTGGTCGAGAGCTGCGGATTGAGCCTTGCCACGTCGGCAATGCCGTGCGATATGCTCGGCATGTCGTTAATCTGTTCGGCGCTCATGCTCGTTGCAGCGCCTGTTTTCGTGGCGTTCACGCCTGCCATGCCCTGCACCACAACTTCCTGCAGTTGCTGGGCATCTTCCTCAAGTGAGCACGAAAGGTTTGCGGTTTCGCCCAGTTGAAGGCTTATTCCGTCGAAAGTTTTCGTTTGATGGCCAAGATACGAAATCTCTATCTTATAGGGGCCACCAACGCGCATACCCTGAATCGTGTAGCGGCCGTCTACGTTCGTAACGGCTCGGTAAACGGTTCCAGAAGGCTGGTGGGTAGCAGTAACGGTTGCGCCGATGACTTCTTCGCCCATCGCAGTAACCTTGCCGCTAATACCAGATGTTGTAATCTGAGCCAGGACAGATGTTGCACTAAGCATCAACATCATGACCAAGAGCTGCAATCTTCTCTGCATAGCTTTTAGTATAATTTTAATTAATTGCACAGGCATAACATGCTGCACATTCATTCATGCTGCAAATTTAAGTAAAACTTTCCATATATTTGTTACGAAAATGTGAAAATATATCTTTGGGGCATAAGAATACAGACAAAAACGGGAAAAAGAAAGAAAGGATTTGTGCGAAATCAGGGCCGAGGAGAATGTCCCGGCATTTCTGATAGCCACTTTTCGGGAGACACAGAGCTATGCTCACGCTACTCAAACGGGCTGCTGAGAGTTGTCGTGGAGGTGCAAACGGGGTGCCATTTAGTATGAAAGTGAACGTCCGGAGAATGTCTCACTGTTGTAGTGAGATGGCCTCACTGCTGTAGTGAGATGGCCTCACTGTCGTAGTGAGATGGTCTCACTGTCGTAGTGAGATGGCCTCACTATCGTAAGGAGATGGCCTCACTGTCGTAAGGAGATGGCCTCACTATCGTAAGGAGATGGCGTAATGTCATGCTTCCGGATGTCGGAATTCAGCTCTTCACGCTGTGAGAAGACCTGCGGAAGAACATTTCTAAACTCTGTCTTTTTCCTTATTACATGCAGAACGCCATCACATCAACATCGCCGCTTGAGCAAGGCGACAGTGCTGCAATCAGCAGCATGAACATCGAGATGTGAAGAGCAGAAGTTCTGAAAATAACTTTCTTCATGAAAGAACCTTTTTACCAGCCTATTGCTCTACTGCCTTTTCGCCAGTTGTGACATGACTACGGCCATCAGTCCGGCCGTTTCAGTGCGCAGACGGGCATCGCCCAGGGTAACTGGTTCATAGCCGCAGGCCATTGCCTTCTGAACTTCGTCGACGGAGAAGTCACCCTCCGGACCCACCATAACGGTAACTTCATCATCTACAACCATTTGTTGTAATTCGGTATATAAATCCTTTCGGGGCATTTCATCATAGCAATGAGCTATGAACTTGCGGCCGGGACGCGGCTGCGAAACAAACTCTGAGAATGAAATCAGCCCGTTTACAAGAGGCTTCCAGGGCTTTCGGCTCTGCTTTACGGCCGAAACAACAATCTTCTCAAGCCGTGGCACGCGCAACACTTTACGTTCGGAGAACTTGCAATTCAGAAAAGTAACCTCGTCAAAGCCTATCTCCGTGGCCTTTTCTACCATCCACTCCATGCGTTCCATCATCTTGGTAGGAGCTATGGCCACATGAATTCGGCCCTTCCATGCCTTCTGTTGCGGCAGTTTTTCCATGATACGATACGTGCAACGATGCGCTGCAGCAACGGCGACCTCGGCTCGGAAGAAGTTACCTGCACCGTCCATCAGATACATTTCGTCGCCTCCCGTCAGCCTGAGAACTTTTACTGCGTGCGCTGCTTCTTCCTGCGGAAGCTCCGCCTGGTTCTCTGCATCGGGCACAAAGAAATACCGTGTCTCCTTCATTTCAGTCAGTTTCGCTTTTTTCTGCGGTTTATCTCATCGCGCAGATACGATGCCAGTTCGTAGTTCTCAGCCTCAACGGCCTTGTCCAAGGCCGACTGCAACATCTCGTCACTCAACGTATTGACTGGCAGCGAGATACCGCCGGAGCCCTGGGTGTACTCCACACTCTGCTTTGCCATGAGCCGCTCGTCGATATAAACGGGCAGACCACTGATGTAGGCAAGCAGCACCGCATCGCTGGCACGCATGGATATTTGCTGTAAAGTAATGTCGTTGCAAAGCAAGGCACGATACTGTCCGTCAATCAAATCATGTATCAGTATCTCGTATCTGCCGTCGCCGTCGTTGGTCAATGCCTGCCACAGCACCTCGGGCAACAGTGTGGAGACATCTGTCCTGCCCGATATGCGCAGTCCGAACTGATAGAGCATGTTCCTGTCGCAGGCTATGGAAAGTTGCCGGCTCTCGTCTTCATCAACAAGAACGAGCAAACCCACGTCGTCAGTTCCCTTGATTTCGGAAACGCTCTTGAACTTTAATCTGACCTTACTCAATTTATATGTTCCTCCTGTTCTTTATGTTTCAACCTCGTGCTTCTTAGGTCTGAACATCAATGCGAAGCTCAATCCCACCACGAGAGCATAGGCTGCAAAGATGTACCAGCACGTTTGCCAGTCGGTAACGCCGCCAACCGTGTGGGCATTTACAATGGCCTGAGCCGAGAGAGTGCCCACAGTAGCACCGATGCCGTTGGTCATCAGCATGAACAGTCCCTGTGCACTTGAACGCAGTGCAGGGTCGGTAGACTGGTCGACAAACAACGAGCCGGATATGTTGAAGAAGTCGAAAGCGACTCCGTAAACTATCATCGACAAGACAAACATCCACACCCCGTTGCCCGGGTTGCCGGCACCAAAAAGTCCAAAACGCAGCACCCAGGCAAACATGGCTATGAGCATGACGTTCTTAATGCCGTATCGCTTCATGAAGAACGGTATGAGCAGGATGCAACAAGTTTCGCTTATCTGCGATAGGGATATCAGGATGTTGGCATGGTTCACGCCAAACGTGCCGGCATACTCGGGTATATCCTTGAAGCTGGTGATAAAAGGATTGGCGAAGCCGTTGGTTATCTGCAGGCTCACACCCAGCAACATGGAGAATATAAAGAATATAGCCATCTTCTTCTGCTTGAACAACGTGAAGGCTCGCAGGCCGAACGCATCGACCATACTCTTAGCTTCGCCGCCGGCATTGGTCTTGCAATGAGGCAACGTAAAGGTGTACAAAAACAGCAGAATGCTTACAACACCCGATGTAACAAACTGATTATGGTTGGGCTGGAAGCCCATGAGGTCGACAAACCACATGGTACAAATGAAGCCTATCGTGCCGAATACGCGGATTGGGGGAAAGTCTTTCACCGTATCAAGCCCCGCCTGCGTGAGCGAGAAGTAAGCAACGGAATTGCTCAACGCGAGCGTTGGCATGTAGAAAGCCACGCTCAGCGAGTAAAGGGTGAATAAAGTGGAGAACGAAACGGCATCGCCCGCATGCACGGCATAGTACGAGGCGCCGAACATAAAGATACCGGCCGCCAGATGGCAGAGACCGAGCAGGCGCTGCGCCGGAATCCAACGGTCGGCTATGATGCCCATGATGGCAGGCATGAAGATGGAAACAATGCCCTGCATGGCGTAAAACCAGCCGATGTTCTGAGCCAATCCTATCTGGACAAGATAAGTTCCCATTGAGGTGAGATAGGCTCCCCACGCAGCGAACTCCAGGAAGTTCATGGCTGCCAAGCGTACTTTAAGGTTCATTCTTCAGATGTTTTAATTTTGATTGCAAATATAAGTATTTTAGTTGAAAGCGAAAAATAAATCGGCTTTTCTTTCCACATAATCATAATGGCAACGCAAAGCTGCGGCCTGCGGTGCAACCCCGAAGTAAGCAACCAGACTCAGCAAATGGTCCGAAAACGGATTTAGAGAATGATGCCTCCTCATGTTCGGTGGCTGACCGGAGGATATTCCCCTACTCCACATCTGTTTCACACTATCTCATACAGCCGAAACAGACTTCTTAAAAGGTGGCTTTCACAGTGTTGTTTGATGCCGGCTGGAACTTTTGACAAGTGTCGCACGATTGTTCGACACTTGTCACACAAGCATGCGACACTTGTCAAAAGTTCCTGAAGCATAGCTCCTGCACCTCCTTCGCCGGTCTTTTGGACAGCGGGAGTGCGTGTATGAGTAGCTTTTTCAATAAAAGATGAGGGAATGTAAAATAAAAACAGGACGGATGAGGGCAAAAAAAAATTGATTGTCTCACGACAACCAATCTTTTCTTAACCTTAATAATCTAATACCATGAAAAACACGATGCAAAGATAAGTATTATTTTCAACTCTGCAAGTGTTTGCTATCAATTAATGCAGTTATTAAACATTAATTAAATGTTTCACCATTCCAATTAAGTTTCCTTTGCATTAAAATGGCCTTTACGGCCTTTTTATCTTCTGCCGACAGCATGGGCAGCGAGACTTCCAACGTAAGGATGTCGGCTGTAGGCGAAAGACTTGCACGCACTAAAAAAGGTTCTATCATTTCAGACAGTTCCTTGAACCTGGCTTCTGCCATGGTGTCAGGCTTTACAATGAGCCGTTCGCGCAGTAATTGCTGTGCTTCTGCTCCGCCGGTGCAGTCTTTCTGTTCGAGCCGTTGCCAGTTTTTGGACCAGAAAGAGAGTTCGCTGTCGGTGGCGGGGCCGTGAGTTGAGCGCACTATACACATGATACTGTCACCGTTTAGCAGTGGAAGCATGCGCATCTGTACCGTTGCCGCCTCGTTCAGCGTTACGCATAGGTAGTTGGATGTCAGCGTATCCATCACGCTCTCCTCACCCAGCAAATTCTTTACTTCAGCCTTAACCTTCATGCTTACGAAGTCAACAAGCTCCGTGCGCATGTTCTTATTTAAATAAGGTATAAGCGAATCGGGCATGTTAATCCACATGTCTTTGACCCGTTGTGCCTGCAGCGGAGCCGTAAGCAGAAGCAACAGGATGGCTAAGGCGGTGGTTTTCGTTTGCTCTCTCTTCATTTTCAGCATGATATGTTATCTGAGCCGATGAAAAGCTCCGTATCTAAGTTCGGTCATCCACTGTCCCTCTCTGCGGGCCGTAGAGAGCGTAAAGAGAAATCCGATGCCTGTAGGAGAAACGCCGCCTTTATAGAACTTGTTGCCGTTTTCTTCGTAGTCGTAGGTTACACCGAAGTTCTGCATCAGCTGATTGGCCAGCGAATCGCGGTTGGCAACAGCCTCATGGCGCGTGGGTTTGGTAATGAAAAAGCGGGCCTGGTTAAGGTACGAGCCGCTTGCACCTTTCTCGAAGCCAAAGATTATCTTGCTGAAAGTGTAGCCGGAGATATCCTTGTCAAGATACACCACGGCGTTGTCTTCCACCTGCGACGGTTCTCCGTACTTGGCGCGAATGGCTTCCATGGCTTCGCTATAATAGGTTCCGAAGTTCACATTCACAAAATCAGTATCCTCGCCTGCAGCCTGTATCGTCAATGCTGCAAGCAGAAATAACGAAAGAAGTATTTTTCTCATTTTGCTCTCTGTCTGTTCTATTGCGTGCAAAGGTAGTAAATAATCTTGAAACCGGAGAACTTCTGAACGAAAAAGGGGATGGAAATCAGCTTCCATCCCCCCGTATCAGTCATTTTGAATTACAGTCGGTTTATTCTTCAACTGCAGCTTGAGCGGCTGTT
>LAHS01001794.1_pt1 | contig 14708 bp, 17 predicted proteins | sample 329651 | NCBI WGS metagenome assembly LAHS01 (sample SAMN03275699, study PRJNA271635) | activated sludge metagenome | isolation source: sample C-1 Sludge from hydrolytic chamber (first chamber) of Anaerobic... | reverse complement strand
CAAAGATATTAGTTGCACTTTGAGCGATACTTCAAGCATACTAACGTAGTACTTTCGTCTAACTGGGGACTCCGGCTCTGGGACATGAGTCGGGGTCTTGCTGTGATAGCTTGGACCGCGGGGGACCTGTGGGCGAACAACTTCGATACCTCATCATCAACGTCAGCGCGTTGCCGCTCGACTGGGCGCAGTCGGTACTTATGATGTGTATGCTGCCCATGAAGCACAAGTGGGTGTTCCTCGGAATCAGCTGCTCGGCCGGGTTCCTCTTTATGGCGTTCCGTGCCGTGTGGCCGATTCTCCCCTTCTGGCTGCAGATTCCGCTCATTCTGATTCACTACTTTATTACCCCCTTCCTTTTCTACGATGACACCTTCGGGTGGAGAATCGCAGCGGTCGCCTTTGCCTTCGTGGGCAGCTTCATCCCCGAGATCGTCGGAGCTGGCGTCTGGCCGCTGCTCACTAACGGTGCCCCTACGGCGAGCATGGAGGCGGCTGCCGAGTATCTTCCACAGCATCTGATTACGAAGTTAGTCTTTCTCCTGACGATTGCTATCGTGGGCAGCATCCTCGTGCCCGCGTTCCAGAAGATGCGCAGGTTGGAATCCCCCTCGGGCGTGAGCATGTTCGCGGGCTTCGTGTTCGTCCAGGGCGTGCTCATCCTCCTCTCGCTCCTCGTCGGAACGCGTCTTCTCGCGAGTGACGCGGTTTTCCAGCTCAACGAGCTCTGGGTGTCTGGCGTCTGCGTCGGTGCCGATGTCCTTCTTCTCGCAGTCATGGCAAGAAGCGGTCAGCGTGAGATCGCGGCAGCCAAGGAGGAGACTCTTCGCAAGCAGCTTGACTGGCAGCTCGCGGGTTACCGTCACATGGCAGAGGAAATCGAGGCGTCATCCCAGCTCAGGCATGACTTCCGCAATCAGCTGCAGACCGTCGAGATGCTAGCGGCGCAGGGCGACTACGTCGATGCCGAGAGGACTGTTCGAGAGCTGCGGCGACGTCTCGAGGTCATCGGGGGTAATGCCGCGTGACCTACAACATTGCCGTCGTAGATGACGATGTCGACCAGGCGCGTTTGGCGGCGGACCTTGTGGCGTCCTCGTCTCAGGCGAAGCTCTTCAGTGAGCCGATTTTCCTTTCACCCTCGGCATTCCCCGAAGTAATCAAGAAGTTCGGGCACCTCGACGTCGTGCTCATGGACATCGAGTTCGGCGAAGATCTGCCTAACGGCATCGAGCTCGTGCGTCAGCTCTTCCCCACGGGATGCGGCACGCAGGTCATCTATGTCACGGGGCATATCGAGTACTGCACGCGCGTCTACAGCACCGAGCACGTGTGGTTTCTCGTCAAGCCCTTCTCGCAGGCGGACCTCGACCAGGCACTCAAACAGACGGTCTCCAATCTGAAAGCGAGCACCACACGACCGATTTCCGTGTCGGTGCGGGGTACGACGACGCTCGTTCAGCCCCGTCAGATCTCCTACGTGGAGAGCAAGAGGCGCAAGCTCTTCATCCACGCTGGCACAAAGGTTCTTGAGACCTATGGGGTGCTCGAGCAGCTTGCACAGGAGCTGCCGGACACCTTCGTCCAGTGTCACAAGAGTTTCCTCGTGAATCTCAGCTTCGTCGAGTCGTACTCAGCCGATGGACTCGTGCTGCGTGGTGGGGAGACCGTCCCCGTGAGTCAGAAGCGCCGTCCCGAGGTGCGCCGCGCGGTTCTCGGGTTCTTCCGTGAATAGACGTCAGGACGTCAGATGAGAGCTGAGACGCTCATAGAGTCGAGCACCTGCCTTGCCCTTGCCGCGATGCTGGTGGCGCTCGTGGTGTCCCTCCATGGGGTCAGCGCGTGGCGACGCGCGGCCTACGCTCTGCTCCCCTTGAGCCAGGGAACCGTCGTCATGTTCCTGTTTGCTGCTGCGGATTTCCACGGGCTCGAGCTGTGGGTGTATGGTTTGGTCGCAGGCGCTGGCATTCTCTGTGGTGCTGCAGACCTTCTGATGTTCCGAGCGGTTCGTCGGTCCGAGGAGCACCGGCTCTCCGAGCAGCGGGCAGCACTTCTCGCCGAGCAGCTTCAGTATCAGCAGGAATACGAGCAGCAAGTCCTTCGTGACCGAGAGAGTGCCAAGGAGCTTCGCGCCAAGCTCTCCGAACGGCTCGCCTCGGTCGAGGGGGAGCTTGCGGAGTCCAGGGAGAAGTACGAGGAAGCTGCACGGGGCGCCGCGCCTGGCAATGAGACGCATGATGTCACCGAGGTGACCGCGTCTCTCGAGCATGCGAGCGAGCTCATCAAGTCACCCTCGGGAATCTACTGCGAGCATCCCGTGGTGAACGCCATTCTGCTCAACAAGGCTCGTGACTGCGAGCGTCTCGGGATCAAACTCACGCTCGGGCTCGAGGTGCCCCGTGACCTGTACATCTCCAACGTCGACCTCTGCGCGCTCTTCGCGAACACGATCGACAACGCCATCCACGCCTGCGAGGAGGTGCCCGAGGGCAAGCGCTTCATCACCGTGCGAGCTCGCGTCGCAGCCGGGCAGCTCATCTTCGATGCCGAGAACAGCTGCATCGAGGGACCCAAGGGAACGAGGCGGGGGAAGGTGTCCGTGACCAGGCGTCACGGGCGGGGCTCAGGTCTCTCGGAGCACGGATGGGGACTCGTCATCCTCGATGACCTGGTTCGCAGACATGACGGCGAGCTGGTCTGCGAGGAGAAGGGCGGAGTCTTCCGGGTGAGCGTGATGCTCGGCCTCGAGGGCGGCGGCGAGGAGTAGGGAACGGGCTGCTGGCGGGCGGAGCTTCGCTTCTGACGGACTGCTGACCATGTCGGCTGCAGTTGCTCATCCCGTACACGCATATCGCTGACAAATGAGGGCGGGGTCATGCTCGCGGCAGGAGGTGGCGGGTGAACCCAGCCGTCTGCTCGGCACGTGACGGTCCTACTAGGAAGTACCGGTAACCGTCTTCGGGCGAGAGTCCATCCTTGCCGAGGATGACGGTGCCGGTGATGTCTCCCGACGCGTAGTGGGGAGTCGACCTTCCGCCCACCTCGATGGTGACGAGGACGGTTCCATCAGTGCGCGGAGTGAGCATGGCACGGTTCGTCCGTGTGATGGTGGTCTGCTGGCGGTCGCGCATGTCAGTGCCGACGGTGAGTTCGCTCCTCCCCGTCTCTCATCAGCAAGCTTGAACCGATCGTGCAGGAGATGAGCGTGATGAAGGGCCCCACCGCGGCAGAGGCAATGCCGTCAGCCGTCGAATAGGGGAAGATTGAGAACTGATTGCAGACCGCTGGCGATACCGCTGCGATGACAATCAGGCACAGCAGGGAGTCCCCTCCTAGAACGCATAACCCCAGCAGTAGACTCTTGGATGCGGCTTCGCTCATCGGGGTCTTAGTGAACCTATACATGCCAAGGACGGTGAGGGTGGTTCCGAGGAACGCCGCCAGGAGGAAGACGACAAGAAGTGCGACGAGGATTGTGACGGGGGAGTCGGGAGAGACGCCTATCAGGGACAGGCGATTCATCAGGGTGAGGACATCCCATGCGTTGACGGGGCCGAGCCCATTGACGTTCGTCCAATCGAGGAGACATGCGGAGGTGATCGCGATGGCAGAGCAGGCTTGCGTCATCATCTTGCCTCTCATCTGTTCAAGGCTCATGCTGACGTACTCGGCGCGTATGTACGGAGAATCAAAGACGGGGTGATAACACGGCTCCTTCTTCTCGTCTGCCGGAAGGAGGTCGACTCCGCAGCTTGGGCACTTCTTCCAGCCTTTTGCCCTCCACTCCTCTTCAAGGTCAAAGCCACATGACGGGCACTTATCCATGGCTCCTATCCTCTGCAGAATCGAGTATCGTTCTAATAAAACCATTCTCTAAATTGCAGGGTTCTAGGGAAGTCACGTGAACAAAACAAAGCATTTGATGTAAGAAATCGCCGAGTGATTCAGATAAAAGTTCTTTAGACAAGCCGCACAGGGTGAGGGTGCTGAACGATGTTCTCGCGTGATGGAAGGTGGGTTCGTGCGATGATGGCACCACCCCAGAGTTCACGGGAGGAAGCATGGTCGTTGGCATTGGCGTTGACATGGTCGATATGGGCGAGTTTCGTCGCCTCTGCGGAGGATTCGGAAACCTGCCGGTCCGCCTCGGCGCGAGTGGCGAGAAAGCCGCGCCTCGCATGCCCAACGCGGCCAACGCTTTCGTCGCCAGGACCTTCTCGGAGGCTGAGCGCGCGCAGGCGCTCGAGCGTGCGGACTCGGCCGAGTTTCTCGCCGGTCGCTTCGCCGTGAAGGAGGCCGTGTTCAAGGCGCTGAGTCCCCGCGCGTTAGGGACCCCCTTCGAGCTGAGGATGATCGAGTCGCTCGACGACGCGAGTGGTGCTCCCTGCGTGGTGGTTGGGGAGGGTATCAAACCGGTGCTCGAGGTCGCGGGAGCGACCGAGGCGCTCGTCTCGATAACCAACGAGGGAGACTACGTGGTCGCCTTCGCCCTCGTGCAGTAGCTGGAAAAGGGGACAGGTTGCTTTTCCATGTTCTCTATTCAGACGATGTCGCAGATGGATGCCAGATGGGCGTGAGCGTGCAGGGCTCGTCGAGCAGCGAGTGGTGAGAGAGGATTCTGAGATGACAAAGGCTCTGGTCGTGTATTACTCGTGGTCGAACGGCAATACGAAGCGAATAGCACTTCAGCTTCAGGAGGCCATCGGGGCAGACATCGAGCGCATCGAGACGGTCGCTCCTTATTCGGGAAGCTACGACGACGTGGTCGAGCAGGCACATGACGAAGTCAGGCGCGGCTTCAGCCCCAAGATAAAGGTGCTCTCCCATGACGCATCCGACTATGACGTGGTCGCCATCGGAACGCCCACGTGGTGGTATACGATGGCGCCCGCCATGAAGACCTATCTCGAGGGCGCCGATCTTTCGGGCAAGACGGTCATCCCGTTCATGACCAATGGGGGCTGGCCTGGACACGTCATCAAGGACATCGAGTCAGCCTGTGCCGGCGCATACTTCGGACCGAGCATGGAGGTCCAGTTCGATTCGACCGGCGGCAGCGAGCTCGTGACACCGCAGAAGGACGTCGACGCGTGGGTCGCGCGCGTTGCCAGATCGCTGTAGACCTGGAAACGTAACCTGTCCCCTTTTCCAGGTCACTTCGCCTTCGGGGCGGTGTGCGCCTCGTAGGTCTCTTGGCACCTTCTCGCCCGCGGCTCGTCGACAATCTGGTTGATTTCGGGGAGAAGTGCTCTGGCGTCATCGTAGCGCCCACGCCCGATGTAGAAGTCGAAGGCCTTGACGACGAGCTCCTTCCTCTGCTCGTTTGACGAGTGGGCGGCGAGAAGCTCGTCCAGCATGTGTGACGCGTTTGCGTCGTCACCGTCGGCGAGATAGGCGTTGAGCTTCATGAAGATGACGTTCCACTTGGGATAGGCGATGCGGACGACGGGCTTGTCGAGGTAGTCGAGGAGCTCCTTGTTCTTGTGCTGCGAGTACAGCGACTGAATCTGCGGGGATATCATCCTCTGAATGATTTGCGGTCCCACGATCATGAGGACCGCGAGGATGAGAAGGACGATGGTCATGGGAGTGATAGAGGCAGACATGGATTCCTCCGGCGAGTGGCTGCGTGCGCTTGTGACATTGTAGTCTCAAGCGCACGCAGCTGTCTGAGGGGCGGCTCGAGCCATGGAAACCTGGAAAGTGGCATGAGGACGTTTCCAGGTAGAATGGCTGGGTGGACGTCGGAGGGGATCTCATGGACAGAGAGCGCTTTGAACGGCAGCGAGACTTCATTCTCGAGATAGACAGGGAGAAGGAGGTCCTGCGCCAGACGCACATCACTGGCTACGCGCGCCGAGAGGACGACGCAGAGCACGCTTGGCACATGGCGGTGATGGCCTATCTGCTGGGGGAGTACGCGAACGAGCCCGTCGACATCGCCCGTACCATGATCATGTGCCTTGTCCATGACGTCGTCGAGATTGATGCTGGCGACTCCTACGCCTACGATTCCTCCGCCCAGGCGACCCATGTGGAGCGTGAGACCCACGCCGCCGAGCGCATCTTCGGCCTGCTCCCCGATGACCAGGCCGCCGACCTGCGAGCTCTTTGGGAGGAGTTCGAGGCGGACGAGACGCCCGAGGCGCGTTTCGCGCGGGCGATGGACAACGTGCAGCCGATCATGCTCAACGACTCCAACGGCGGTCGGGACTGGGTTGCCCATGACGTCTCCATCCACGAAGCCCGCGGACGCAATGCCACCACCAGGCTCGGGTCCGCGGAGCTTGCGGACTATGTCGAGGAACGCTTCGAGGCGAACGTGGAGAAGGGGAGCCTGCGACCGTAGTGGCTGCAGGTCGCACGGCGTGTGAGGGGGGTTCTCATGGGAGTCGCTATCGTCACGGGAGCGTCGTCGGGGATGGGGCGCGAGTTCGCGAGGGCGCTTGCCGCACGCGATGACGTTGACGAGGTCTGGATCGTGGCGCGGCGCGCCGAGCGGCTCGAGGCACTCGCGGGAGAGCTTGCCACACCCACGTGCGTCATCTGCGCCGACCTTTCGACAGACGAGGGCCTGGCTGCGGTGCGCTCGGAGCTTGAGGAGAACAAGCCGCTGGTGAGTTACCTCGTGAACGCGGCGGGTCTCGGCAAGGTCGGGTCGTATGCGACGATCTCCGATGCCGACGTGGCCTCCATGGTCGACGTGAACTGCCGCGCCGCCGTCCTTCTCACCCAGATGACGATTCCCTACATGACCCGCGGGTCGCACATCCTCGAGGTGGTCTCGTGCGCGTCGTTCCTGCCGCTGCCGCACCTCAACGTGTACGCGGCGAGCAAGGCGTTCATGCAGAGCTACACGCGCGGCCTTCGCTGGGAGCTCTTCGGAACGGGCATCTGCGCCACGGCAGTCTGCCCCTTCTGGGTGAAGACCGAGTTCGTCGCGGTCGCCCAGCGTACCAAGGGTGCCTCGGACATCAGGCACTACCCGCTCGCGCAGCGCCCCCAGACCGTCGTGCGCCGCGGGCTTCTCGCCAACCGGCTCCACCTGGCGGTCGCATGCTGCGGGGTGCCGTCGTTCCTGCTCCGCGTGGCGGGGAAGTTCATCCCGTGGTGCGTCGACATCGCGGGCTGGGAGGTTCTGAGGCGCGTGTAGCCGTTCGCCGAAACCACGGAATACGAAACCTGGAAAAGCAACCTGTCCCCTTTTCCAGGTGGACCACAGCTGTTAACGCTGGGAAACCTGAGCATTCACGTTCCGAAACGCTGGTGGCCCACCATCGTATGCAGTCAACCGCACCGACAGGGGGTGGGACGATGCCAGCCTACGATGAGCTCCTCGAACACGCGCCCAAGATCAACCAGCAGCTCGCGCGCTACGGCGTTAAGTTCGGCCTGTACAAGAACGGGACCTTCAACGAGCGGCTCTTCCCGTTCGACGCCATTCCTCGCACGATCAAGCCCACGACCTGGGACTATCTCTCGCGAGGGCTCGCCCAGCGCGTCGACGCGCTCAATGCGTACCTGCGCGACCTCTATGGTCCCAAGGAGGCGATTCGCGAGGGGATTGTGCCCGAGGACTTCGCCTTCATGAGCTCCGGCTACCTGCCCCAGTGCGAGGGCATCGTCCCGCCGAAGGGAATCTACAGTCACATCTCGGGCATCGACCTGGTCGAGGGGGAGAACGACGAGTGGTTCGTTCTCGAGGACAACCTCCGCATCCCCTCGGGCGCCTCGTATCCCCTCATCGCCCGCGAGCTCTGCCGGCGCTGCGATGCCACGACGTTCCTGCGCGCCCCGCTCGTCGACAACCGCGACTACGGCACTCGTCTGCGCGCCGTGCTCGACAACGTCAACACGGGCGGCATCAACGTCGTGCTCACCCCGGGACGCTTCAACGCGGCCTACTTCGAGCACGCCTACCTGGCGGAGAAGGCCGGCGCGACCCTGGCCGAGCCCTCCGAGCTCTTCGTTGACGATGAGCGGCTCTACTATCGAAACGCGACGAGCGACCAGCTGGTGGGAGCCGTGTATCGGCGCCTGTCCGACGAGTTTCTCGACCCGCTGTGCTTTAGGTCCGACAGCCTCATCGGCGTGCCCAACCTCATGAGCGCATACCGAGCGGGCAACGTGGCGATTGTCAACGCGCCCGGCAACGGCGGCGCCGACGACAAGGGCATCTACTACTTCGTCCCGAAGATGGTCGAGTACTACCTCGGCGAGAAGCCCATCCTCCAGAACGCGCCGACCTACCTGCCCTTCTATCCCGACGATATGGCCTACGTACAGGACCACGCCGACACGCTCGTGATCAAGGACGTCGCCGAGGCGGGAGGCTACGGGGTGGTGTTCGGCTCCTCGCTCGAGCCCGGGAAGCTCGACGAGCTCAAGGCCCTCATCCGCCGTGAGCCTCGCCGCTTCATCGCGCAGGAGGTCGTCGACTTTCTCTGCCTTCCCACGCTCGTCGACGGAAGCATCGTTCCCCGCAAGGCCGACCTGCGCGCCTTCGTGCTCTCGGGCAAGAAGACCACCGTGTGGCCGAGCGGCCTCACGCGCTACTCGCGCGAGGAGGGCTCCGCCATCGTCAACTCGTCCCAAGGAGGAGGGTTCAAGGACACATGGGTTCTCTATCGCTAGAGAAGGTCGACCACCTGCTGTGGCTCGGCCGCTACATGGAGCGTTGCTACACGACGCAGCGCTTCATCCTCGCCACCTATGACAAGGCGCTCGACTCCACCGACGGCAACTGGAGGGGGCAGCTCGAGGAACTCGGTTTTGACTCCAAGGCCGATGACCCCATCTCGTTCTTCCGCGCCTGCCTCTTCGGGATGGACAACCACTCGTCCATCGCCTACTCCATGAACGCCGCGTACGACAACGCGGTGCGGCTGAGGGACGTCCTCGGGACCGAGTCGATCTCCTACATCCAGATGGCGGTCGACTCCATCGAGGAGGCCAAGGACTCGGACGCACCCCTCATCGACCTCCAGCTGGTGCAGGACGATATCATGGCCTTCAAGGGCTGCGTGGACGACTACGTCTCGGATGATGCGGCGCGCAATCTTATCAAGTGCGGCATGTCGCTCGAGAGGATCGACCTCTACGCCCGTCTCTCATACCAGCTCGGCGACCTTCGCCATGAGGTGCACCGTCTCGTCACGCGCGTCAACCGCACGGGTGCCCCGTACAGCCAGAAGCAGCTCAAGGCAGTGACGGACATCGTCTACGACCCGGACTTTCCGCAGGATGCGACCTATGAGAAGTGCGGCAAGCTCCTCAAGCATCTGGCGCGCATCTTCTAGGGGGCGACGTGGATGAAGGTCCTCAGCTTCTCGTTCGAGACGAGGCTCCGCTTCTCTGAGCCCGTCTTCGATCATGACTTCGTGCTTCGTTGCCTCCCGACGAGCTCGCCATCCCAGACCGTGCTCGAGGCTCAGACCATCTTCGACCCGCGCGCGACCGTCTCACGCCAGTGTGACGGGTTCGGCAACCTGCTGCAGGTCGGGCGTCTCGAGGCCCCTCACAAGAGGTTCGAGTTCATCTCGGCGGGCACGGTCGTGACCGAGGCGGATGACGCTCCCGTCGAGGAGGCTCACCCCATCTTCCTGCGTCCCAGCCAGATGACCGAACCAGGTCCGCACATCAGCGACTTCGTGGCAGACGTGCTGCGCGTGTGTGGCAACGTTGGTCCTCTCGACAAGGCTCTGCGGCTCTCGCTGGCGATTCACGAGACGTGCAGCTACGAGAAGGGGACGACCGACGTCCGGACGACGGCGGAGGAGGCGCTCGCGCAGCGGCGAGGCGTCTGTCAGGACTACGCGCACGTCCTCGTGTCGTGTTGCCGTCTCGCTGGGGTTCCTGCACGCTACGTCAATGGCTTCATGGTGGGGGAGGGTGCGACGCACGCCTGGGTCGAGGTTCACGACGGCAGCCGGTGGCGGGGCGTCGACCCGACGAACGACTGTCAGGTGACCGATGACTACATCGTCCTCTCCCGCGGGCGTGACTTTGCCGACTGCCCCATCGAGGCCGGGGTCTTCATCGGCGGCGCGCGGCAGAAGCAGACCGTGCGCGTGACCGTGACCGATGACTCGACGGTCGAGTGGGCAGGCCAACAATGATAGAGACGGTGTTCTCGGCGGAACTCCCCGTGGGGGAGCGGCTGCTCATCCAGAAGCATCGCATCGTGGGCACCGCTTGCGCTCCCTTCGGCGGCGAGGCGGCTACGAACGGGACTCAGCCGCGGATCGCCGTCGTCACGGGCATCCACGGAGACGAGCTCGAGGGCCAGTTTGTGGCCTTCGAGCTGGGGCGCGTTCTCGAGGAGAACCTCGACCTCCTCTATGGGACCGTCGACGTCTATCCTGCGATCAACCCCCTCGGCATCAACTCCATCGAGCGGGGCGTGCCGATGTTCGACGTGGACCTCAACCGGACGTTTCCGGGCACGTCGAGAGGGGATCTCACCGAGACGCTCACCGCAGCGGTGATGGACGACGTCTCCGGTGCCGATGTGGCGGTGGACATCCACGCCTCCAACATCTTCCTTCGGGAGATGCCGCAGGTGCGCATCAACGAGCTCTCCGCCGAGAGTCTCCTGCCGCTCGCGCCGCTTCTCAACGTCGACTACGTGTGGGTTCACGCCTCTGCCACGGTGCTCGAGTCGACCTTCGCCTACGCGCTCAACGAACGGGGGACGCGAACGCTCGTGGTCGAGACGGGTGTCGGCATGCGCATCACTGAGGAATACGGCAAGAGGCTCACCCAGGGCGTCCTTCGTCTGGCGGCCCATCTCGGCGCGTGGGGCGGCGACTTCGAGGAGCGCCCAGCCCCGATCATCTCCCGCGACGGTAATGTGAGCTACCTCAACGCCAACGCCGAAGGCATATTTCTCCCTCGGGCCGAGCATGGCACGATGGTCAACGAAGGACAGCTCATCGGCATCGTTGCCGACCCGCTCATGGGACGGCTGCGCGAGCGGATCGTGGCTCCGACGAGCGGCCTCCTGTTCACGCTCCGAGAGTACCCCGTCGTGTATCCTGGCTCTCTCCTTGGCAGAATCCTGGGTGACGTGCAATGAGAAGGACCACGCTCTTCTCGCTCGAGACGCCCTATCGCGAGCCGCTGCGCATCGAGGGCTTTGAGTTCGGCGACACGGATTCTGACAAGTGCGTGGCGATCGTGGGCTCGACCCGTGGGAACGAGGTCGAGCAGACCTTCGTGTGCGCCGAACTCGTTCGCCGGCTTACGGAGCTCGAAACTGCCGGCCTCACCGACCCCAGTCTTCGAATTCTCGTGGTCCCCGCCGTGAACGCCTTCTCGATGAACATCTCCAAGCGGTTCTGGCCGGTCGACAACACCGACATCAACCGAATGTTCCCCGGCAGCGACACGGGCGAGACGACCCAACGCATCGCCGACGGGCTCTTCTCCGCGGTGAGCGACTATGCGTACGGAATCCAGCTCTGCAGCTTCTACCTGCCGGGGGACTTCGAGCCGCATGTTAGGGTGACGTACGCCAACGACGTCTCCGAGGAGTCGCTCGATCTTGCGGAGGCATTCGGGTTTCCGTATGTGGTCGCCAAGGCACCGAGCTCCTTCGACACCACGACGCTCAACTACAACTGGCAGGTGTGGGGCACGCACGCGTTCTCGGTCTACGTCCGCGAGATGGGCTCGCTCAACGTTCGATCTGCTGGAGAGGTCGAGGATTGCGTGCTGCGCTTTCTCGGCAGCCTCGGAATAGTGCGCCTCTCGCCGAGGGGAGGTTTCGTCTCGAAGCTCATCGACGAGAAGGACCTTGTGGACGTCCGCACGACGCTCGCGGGGGGCTTCCTGGTGCGAGAGGTCGAGCCCGGCTGGCGCGTCGAGCGCGGTCAGGTGCTCGGGCGCGTGCTCGACGCCTACGACGCCCACGAGAAGGAGCAGCTCGTGAGTCCCATCGACGGGCGCGTGTTCTTCTGCCACGTGGCACCGCTCGTGAACCAGTACACAGTCGTCTTCAAGGTCGTTCCCGAAGGCTAGCTGGAAAAGGGGACAGGCTAGCTGGAAAAGGGGACAGGTTGTGTTTTCAGGTTTCGGTAACGAGAGCCTGGATATGCGCCCTGTTCCCTTTGCATTCGGGTGATGGCCACTCGCCGAAACGTCGGTATACGAAACCTGGAAAAACAACCTGTCCCCTTTTCCAGGTACGGATGGGCTAGGGTATGGGTACGTTAGCAAGGACGCAAAACGAACTACGAGAACGGAGCATCCATGCGCGTACTTCTCGCCGAGGACAACGCGAGTCTCGCTCGCGCCACCGCGACCATCCTTACCAAGAGCGGGCTCGAGGTCGAGCGCGCCGCCGACGGTGGCGAGGCCCTCTCCATGTTGAGGGGTGGCTTCTACGACGTTGCCGTTCTCGACATCATGATGCCCGTCATGGACGGTCTCGAGGTCCTTCGCTCCATCCGTGCCGAGGGCAACTCGGTCCCCGTCATCATGCTCACGGCAAAGACGCAGGTTGACGACAAGGTGGAGGGGCTCGAGCTCGGCGCCAACGACTACGTGACGAAGCCGTACAACGCGCGCGAGCTCGTCGCTCGCATCAAGGCGGCGGGACGCCCGCGATCCGGGGCGACCTCGCTCGTCAACTTTGGTGACCTCACCATTCGCGCGGACACGCTCGAGCTCTCGACGAAGCGCGGCACCCTGCGCGTCGACCCCCATGAGATGTCGTTCGTCTCGCTGCTCGCACGTGCGGGCGGCCGGACGGTCGAATCGACCTGGCTTCTGGAGCGCGTGTGGGAGGGTGACGCGCCCGACGGCACGCTCTCGCTCTACGCCTCGTTCATCAACGGCAAGCTGCAGGCCCTGGGATCTCCGGTCTCCGTCGTGGGGTCTGACGAAGAGGGGTGGAGGATGGTGGGTCCCGATGGAGAAGCGACTCAGGGTTAGGCTCATCGTCACGGTCTTCTGCTCGCTCACGGTCCTTCTCGGCCTCATCCTGGGCGTTTCGGTTCAGACGCGAAGATTTCAGCAGGAGGCCTCCGCCGACGTCTACCTCAACATCATCCTCGACAACGACGGCGTGCTCCCCAAGGAGTCGAAGGACTCCCTCGAAGCCGAGGCGGAGGGCATCTACGACGCGCGCTTCTTCGTCGTGTGGCTCGACGAGAACGGTGTCGTGACCTCGACGAACCTCGATCAGACGACGACCGTCGACGAGGAGCAGGCAGCGAGCTTCGCGCACCTCGCCTACACCTCGGGACGCGATTCCGGCAACTTCGGGGACTATCGCTACCTCGTCCGTGAGAAGTCAGACGGGTCCTACGTCATCGGGTTTCTCGACAGGTCTCGTCAGAACAGCGACACGCAGCTGAGCGTCGTCAACGAGTCGCTCGTGATGTTCGGCGGCGTGCTCGTGGTGACGGGCATCCTCATCCTGATCTCGCGGCGAATCGTGGCACCACTGGTCAAGGCGCAGGAGAGCCAGCAACAGTTCGTGATTGATGCCGGCCATGACCTGCGCACGCCCGTCTCGATCATCTCGGCCGACGCCGACGTCCTCGCCATGGACATCGGCGAGGACAACGAGTGGCTGCACGACATCAAACACCAGGTGGGCGTCATGAGCGACCTCACCGAAAGCCTCATCGTGCTCTCTCGCGCCGCCTCCGCCGACGGACGCAAGGGCGACGTCGTGGATTTCTCCTCGCTCGTGGGCGAGGAGGTCTCCTCGTTCAAGTCGCGTAGCCTCCTCGAGGGACACGAGGTGCGCTCGACGGTCGAGTCCGGCGTGTCCGTCCGCGGCAACGCGCAGTACCTCTCGCGCATGGTGGGCGCGCTCATCGACAACGCGATGAAGTACTCGTCCGAGGGCGGTGCCATCGACGTGAGGCTCACGGCCAGACGCCGTCAGGCGCAGCTGGAAGTGTCCAATCCCGTCGAGGGCGTCGACCCCGACGAGGTGAACCGCTGGTTCGACCGCTTCTACCAGTCGGACCAATCGCGCACGCACCGGAAGGGCGGCTACGGAATCGGACTTTCGATGGTGCAGGCGGTCGCGACGTCCCATGGCGGCAAGGTCAAGGCAACGGCCGCGCCCGATGGCAGGTCGGTGACCTTCACCGTCACTATTCCGACCACGAAAGGTGATGTCAAGTGACCCCAGAGGACTACTACGGAGAGAGCTATCCCATGCTCGTGGCCGCGCAAGCCCAGCTTGACGCGTTTGCGGACGAGTTTGCCAGCCAGCGCGGCGACTCGGACGACCTCCGCCCGGTCGTGTACCACACGTCGCGCATCAAGAGCCCCGAGAGCCTTGCCGAGAAGATCGCGCGCGAGGGCGGGACGGGCACGGCGTTTGCCGACGCCCTCGAGATGGGCATCAACGACGTCGTGGGCACGCGCATCATCTGCGCCTTCACCGATGACGTTTACGCTGCAGCCGACTGGCTTATCGCCCGCCCCGACGTCGAGCTCCTTGTCCGCAAGGACTACATCGCTAACCCCAAACCCAACGGCTACCGCAGCCTCCATCTCGTGGTTCGCCTGAAAGAGGGACCGGCCGCGGGGCTCCCCTCGGTCGAGGTGCAGCTCAGGACCATCGCCATCGACTTCTGGGCGACGCTCGAGCACAAGATGAAGTACAAGAAGTCGATTGCGAACTCCGAGCTCATGAGCCGCGAGCTCAAGCGCTGCGCCGACGAGATCACGGCCGTGGACCT
>LAHS01000048.1_pt1 | contig 14744 bp, 14 predicted proteins | sample 329651 | NCBI WGS metagenome assembly LAHS01 (sample SAMN03275699, study PRJNA271635) | activated sludge metagenome | isolation source: sample C-1 Sludge from hydrolytic chamber (first chamber) of Anaerobic... | reverse complement strand
CTGCCAAAGGGCGTTGGCACCTTTGGCAGGCTGAAAGGACGGGCAGCGTCCCGCTAGTTCCAGCTGCCGCCGCCCTCCTCGATGGTGGCGATGGGGTCGGGACCCTCGTAGGGGCTCGCGTCCTCGGTCTTGACGAGACGAATCCAGTCGTGCTCGAGCACGAGCGCCGCCGCGTCCGAGATGTACACAGCCAGGCGACCGCCGCCGCAACCGAACGTGGCGCAGCCGTCCTCGCCGATGGTGACCTTTCCCTCGTCGCCCAAGACGCAGTCCCACACCTCGCCGGCATGGGAGGCGCCGACGCACATGGACTTCTCGCCCCCATCCTTGTCGGTGAGAAGTACCGCGGCACCAGAGAGGATGTGCTCGTCTCCCTCGCGCGTCCACCCGATGACGTCGGGGTCGTCGAGGTAGTCTCGCTGAATGCCGAACGCGAAGCGTCGCCGCAGCTCCATGAGGAGGGGAAGCTCGCGCACGGCGGGAATCCCGCCGTCGTTGGGCATGCCATAGAGGTCGCCGTAGAACACGCAGGGGTAGCCCGCCTCGCGCAGCAGGATGAGCGCGTATGCCGAGGGCTTGAACCAGGGTTCGATGAACGACTGGAGCGCCTGGCCGGGCTCGGTGTCGTGGTTCTCGACGAAGGTGACCGCATGCACGGGGTCGGTCGAGACGAGCGTGCCGTCGAAGATCTTGGAGAGGTCGACGTTTCCGTTCGAGCAGCTCGCCTCGAAGAGGTGGTAGTGGAGCGGCACGTCGAAGAGGCTCATCGTCTTCTCGTCGCCGAGGTAGGAGACGAGGTCGTCCACGCGCGGCGCCCAGTACTCCCCCACGGAGAAGAGCTCCCTGCCCGTTGCCTCGCGGAGGTCGGAGAGCCAGCGCAGGTAGAAGTCGCGACTCATGTGCTTGAGCGCGTCGAGGCGGAAGCCGTCGACGCCCGTCTGGCTGAGGTACCAGCGTCCCCAGTGGAGCAGCTCCTTGTAGACCTCGGGGTCGGTGAGGTCCACGTCGCAGCCCATGAGGTAGTCGAAGTTGCCGTTGTCGACATGGTCGACGTCCTCGTCCCAGTGCTTTCCGTCAAAGAGGAAGACGGACGAACGCTTTTCCAGCTCGTCCCAGTCGGTGCCGTGGAAGCGTCGCCAGTCCCACCGGAAGCGCGAGTGGCGGCCCCTCCGTCCAGGAAAGGTGAAGTGCGTCCAAGCGGAGATGACGCGCGGATCCGCGACGGTCTCGTTTCGATTGGCGGGGTCGCACTCCGTGGCGAGGACCTTCTCGAGCTTGTCCGCACCCATGCGATGGTTGAGCACGACGTCGCCGAGCGTCTGCACGCCTGCGTCCCTCAGGGCGCTGACCGCGCTGACGTACTCATCCTTGGTGCCGTACTTGGTGGCGACGCCACCCTTCTGGTTGAACTCGCCGAGGTCATAGAGGTCGTAGACGCCATAGCCCACGTCATTGGAGCCCCCCTCCCCCTTGTAGGCGGGCGGGAGCCATATCGACGTTATTCCTTCGGTCGCAAAGCGCTGGGCGCTCGCGGCAAGACGGTTCCAGTGATTGCAGTCAGAGGGCAGGCTCCACGAGAAGCCCTGAAGCATGGTCCCGTTCATGAGACCTCCTTTGGCAGACCGAGACGCGAACGAGGAAGAGAGCGAGCCTCGAGTTCCATAGCCGATGCTTCTCTGTTCTTTCCCTCTGAGCCACGATCTGAGTATCTCTCGTTGACATTACACAGTTTACCGCATATAGTGTGATTATCGTATATATACACTTGGAGCGTAAGAAGCGGGACTCACCGTGGATATCATCATTTCGAACGCGAGCGACAAACCAATCTACGAGCAGATTGTCTCACAGGTGAAGGCCGCGATTCTCACGGGAGCGCTCGCACAGGGCGAGATGCTGCCTTCCATCCGCTCGCTCGCGAACAGCCTTCGCATCAGCGTCATCACCACCAAGAGAGCATACGCCGAGCTCGAGGCACAGGGCTTCATCGACACCGTCCAAGGCAAGGGGAGCTTCGTCACCGGCGGCAACGTGGAGCTCCTTCGCGAGGAGCGCATGCGCCAGGTCGAGCTTCTCCTCTCACAGGCGATCGACAAGGCAGGTTCCATGGGCATCACCGTCACCGAGCTGCACGAGATGCTCGACACGCTCGCAGAGAGCGACTAGGAGGCAGGCATGGGTCATCTCGTCAACATGGAGGGCGTCACCAAGCGCTACACGGGCTTCTCGCTCGAAGGCGTGAACCTCGTCATCGACCCAGGGGAGGTCGTCGGGCTCATCGGTCGCAACGGTGCGGGCAAGACCACGCTCATCAAGTCGCTTCTCGGCATCGTGCGCACGGACGGAGGCACCGTCACCCTCCTCGGGGAGACGGGAGCCTGCTCCCCCGCCACACGGGAGCACCTGGGCGTCATCCTGGACACCTGCCCCTTCGTCGACGAGATGCGCATCTCCGACGTGGCGTTTCTCGGCAGGGTAAGCTATCCCGGATGGGATGGCGCCAGGTTTGACGAGCTCTGCCACGCCTCCGGCCTCGACGGGCGCAAGCAGGTCGAGAAGCTCTCGCGCGGCATGGGCATGAGCCTCCAGATGGCATTCGCCCTCGCGCACGACCCGCAGCTCCTCGTCCTCGACGAGCCGACGGCGGGTCTCGACCCCATAGCCCGCGAGGAGGCGCTCGACGCCCTCCGAGACTTCATGGACGACGGCCGAGCGATCCTCATCTCGAGCCACATCACCACCGACCTCGAGCACATCGCAGACCGTATCGTCTGCATCGACGACGGCAGGATCGTCTTCGACATCCCCAAGGATGACATCTGCGACACCGCCGGCATCGCACGCTGCCGCTCCGAGGAGGTTGACGCCGTGGTCGGGAGCGGGCTCGTGGGCTCCCCCGTCCACCTGCTGCGCAGCGCCTTCTCGACGGACGTCCTCGTCCCCGACCGTCGCATGTTCGCCCAGGCGTACCCCGAGGTGGCCCTCGACCGCGTCACGATCGAGGAGTACATGACCCTGTATCTGAAGGGAGAGACACGATGAGAAGGATGCTCCTTTGCGACCTCGCCGTCATTCGCCGGCAGCTGCCGCGAGTCATGATCTCGACGTTGTTTGTCGCTGCGATGGTCTGTATCACCGGCCTGGAGGGTGGCGTCATAGTTCCGGTGGTCATCATGATGGGCGTCTATTTCGTCACCGTGACGCTCGCGGTGTTTGACGATAGGGACGGCTGGGCGGCATTTCGCCTCGCGCTCCCCCTCTCGCGCAGAGACGTCGTGCTCGGTCGCTACGCGACCACGGTGGCAACCTGCCTCGCCTTCGCGGTGCTCGGCGTCGCACTCTCGGCGATCGTGGGGCAAGTCTCAGCCGCGCCGGGAGTCGAGGGCATCCTCTCACTTGCGATGGTCGGGACGGCCTTCACCCTCACGTGTATGGCAATCGTGCTCCCCATCTACTTCAGGGTTGGAACGACGCGCGGCGCTCGCATCATCGCGATGCTCATGTGCGTGATTCCGTTTGTTGTGGTCGGCTTCGGTGATGCCTCGGAAATTGCCGGGTTCGTCACGGGACCGGACTTCCTCGTCCTGTTTCCCGTGGTTGCACTCGTGCTCTTTGCCGCCAGCGCGGTCGTCTCGTTGCGCCTCTACGACAGCCGAGACCTGTAGTCTCGAAGTTGCGCTTGCATCGTCTCTCCCCCGCGGTTAACGTGGAGAGGTCGTCGTGATGGCGAGAGGGGTAGGCGTGGACGAGCAGAGCGACACGCACTCGAACATGAGACAGGACGAGCAGCCCGAGCAGCCCGCCGAGGAGCATTCCGTCCCCTCGTCAGACCTGCCGCTCAAGCACTTCGCCCTGCTCTATTGCCTCGCCGTCGCGGCCATCGCCGTGATCATCGTGCTTGTGACGACGCTTCCCGTGCCCGGGAGAAGGTCCGAGGAGGAGTCGCCCTCAGCAGAGAGGACGACCGTCGTCGAGGAGCGGGATCCCTCGTTGGCCGACTAGCCCCTCCTATGCCGCGAGTTCCGTCGGCCAGACGCAGTCGGAGGGCATCGTGGCGTCGCCAGAGGCGATGTCCGAGGGGATGGAGTCATCCGCTGCCATGAGCTCGTCAAGGGTCACGAACGTGTACCCGTCGCTCTGGAGCGACTGGATGATCTGAGGCAGCGCCTCGACGTCCTCGTCCCTGTTGCCACCGCCATCGTGCATGAGGATGATCGCGCCAGAGTACGCGTTGCTGACGACGTTGGACACGATCGCACTTGAGCCCGGCAGACGCCAGTCCTCCGAGTCGATGTTCCAGATGAACGAGGCGGAGATGCTGCCCTGGGTGAGCAGCCAGGTGTCATCGGTGAAGGAGCCGTAGGGCGGACGAATGATCGTGGTGCTCGTACCAGATGCGTTGTTGATGCTCGTGAAGGCCTGCGTGATCTCGGAGTAGACGTCGTCCCCGGAGAGGGCCGTGAGCTGCTGGTGGTCATAGGTGTGGCTCGCCACCTGGCAGCCTGCGCTGATGCAGGCCTTCTCGAGATCCGGATACGTCTCGGCGCTCTGCCCGAGGTTGAAGAACGTCGCCTTGGCACCATACTGCCCGAGGATGTCGAGATACTGCTGGGTGTACTTCGAGGGGCCGTCGTCGAAGGTGAGCGCGATGAGCTTTCGGCCGTCTTTGAAGTTGAAGTTGTGCTTGACGATGATGGCGTCCTGGGCCTCCGTGACCACATCGGCGTCGACCGTCTCGCCCGAGGTCGATCCGACGTTCACGTGCTTCTGGCCGACCTTGCCCCACTGCGCGACATAGGTGATGGCGCCCGCGGTTCCCTGAACCTCGAGCTTGGGCTGGACGTCGACGAGCTGGACCTCGTATCCCTCGGTGGTGTCGGACCCGTTGGAGAACTCGTAGGACTGGCCGTCGCTCACCTTCGTGGTGCCGATCTGGTCCTGCGTGAGCGCGACGCCGTTGAGGCTCGCCTCGTAGGGGTCGCCCCCACCCTCGGTGATCACGTTTCCGCCGACGCTCATGAAGTTTCCTGGCGTGAGCTGGAGTCCCGCCGTCGAGACGAGATCGTCGAGAGACGAGCCGACCTTGATCGAGACGCTCGAGTCATTGACCATTACATCGACGAAGCGGTTGTTCCAGACGTGAAGGCCCACGACGCCCGCTATCACGAGGATGGCGAGGACGATGACGCCCACGAGTGCATGCTTGCTCGAATGCCTCGGAGTGAGCTCGACCTCCGGGGAATACGCCGAGACGTCCTCTCCCGAGATGAGGGAGAATCCCTCGCGCTCGCGCTTGGGCTCGAACCTCGGCTCGGGCTCGGGCTCGTGGTTCATCTGCCCGAAATCCTCGCTGTGCCGCGCGCCTGAGTGTCGAGGAGCGGAGTGCCGATACGACGCCGGCTCCACGCGCGTCTCCGCGGCCTCGTCGGCACGAGGTGCGGTCGGGAACGTCGACTCGTGGTGGATGGCCTGGTCTCGGGCAGTGCCCGCCAACCTGACGGAGCCCCTCCTGCCGACGACCTCCGGAACGCTGGAGCGTGACGTCACCGGCAGAGAATCCCTCGACGTGCCGCGTACCTGTCGGTTGGCAGGCATGGCTTCACGCTCGGCAGGCTCCTCGGCACGAGACTCGACATGGGAGTTCTCGTGGCTGGATGTCCTGGTATTTGCTTTCTTCATCCACCCTGGGACGTCAGACGTCGAATGATGGGAGTCACTTCTCGGGGTTCCGGAGCGAGGCGTGGGACGATTCTGATTCATGTGTGCTGCGCATCCTTGTAACGCTTTTTCTACTACTAACAGTTATACACGAGTCGGGCAGTAGCGTTCCCCTGCAAGTCAAGACCTGAACAGAGGTTTGACAATTGTCAAGTCATCTGAAAAGGCGACAAGGTCGCTTTCCAGGGCTTCTCGCCAGAAAAGCAGGGCCCACCCCCAGGGGGTGGGCCCGCGGCCTTTGGAGCGGAGCGGAAAACCTGGAGAATGAACCTGTCCCCTTTTCCAGGTCTCCCTGCTAGTGACCCTTGATCGACTCGAGGAACTCCTTGGCGCGAGCGGTCTGGGGATGGTCGAAGAACTCGTCGGGGGTGTTCTCCTCGAGTATCTGGCCGTCCGCCATGAAGACCACGCGGTTGGAGACGCGACGCGCGAAGTTCATCTCGTGCGTGACCACGACCATCGTCATGCCCTCGCGGGCGAGGCTCGTCATGACGTCGAGGACCTCGTTGATCATCTCGGGGTCGAGGGCGGACGTGGGCTCGTCGAAGAGGATGGCCTTGGGGTGCATGGCCAGCGAGCGTGCGATGGCCACGCGCTGCTGCTGGCCACCCGAGAGCTGCGCAGGCACCTTGCCCGCCTGCTCGGCCACTCCGACGCGCTTGAGCAGCTCCATGGCCTCGGCCTCCGCCTGCGCCTTCGGCACGTGCTTGACCTCAATGGGGCCGAGCGTCACGTTCTCGAGGATGTTCTTGTGCGCGAAGAGATTGAAGCTCTGGAACACCATGCCGACCTCGGCGCGCAGGGCGGCGAGGTTCTTCCCCTCCTGGGGCAGCGGGTCGCCGTCGATGAGAATCTCACCCGAGTCGATGGTCTCGAGTCTGTTGATGGTCCGGCACAGCGTGGACTTGCCGGAGCCAGACGGGCCGATAACGACGACGACCTCGCCCTTGTCGACGGAGAAGTTGATGTCCTTGAGCACGTGCAGCTGGCCGTAGTGCTTGTCGACGTGCTTGAGTTCGATGATTGGGGTGGCCATGACGCTCTCCATTCGGTGGGACGACGCTCGGACTTAGACGGGGTTCTCCTCGGTACGTGCGATGATCTTGGTTCCCGACCTTCGCGCGACGTAGATGGAGACCTGGTTGATGGCGTAGTTGATGAGAACGTAGATGACGGCCACGACGAAGTACACGGAGACGAGCGCGTCGTAGTTGCTGATGAGGACGCGACCGTTCTGGAGGATGTCGGGGAAGCTCACGACGTAGGCGACCGACGTGTCCTTGACCACGACGACGAGCTGCGAGATGAGCGACGGGATGACGTAGCGGATGGCCTGGGGAAGCACGATCTTGCGCATGACCTGGCCATCGGTGAGACCGATCGAGAGCGCGGCCTCGACCTGGCCCTTGGGCACCGCGTTGACGCCGGCGCGGAAGACCTCGGCGAGCACGCCGGACGCCGTGAGGGAGATGGGGATGGCGAGCATCCAGAACGAGGGAATCTTGAAGCCGTACCCCGGAAGCACCAGGAAGAAGAAGTAGATGAGGAGCAGCGAGGGGATGCCGCGGAAGAAGTTGATGATCACGCGGAAGATCGTGCTCACAACCTTGTTCTTGCTGATGCGGCCGAGCATGAAGAGCACGCCGAGCACGAGCGCGATGGCACCTGCGGTGAGGGCGACCTCCATGGTGCCCGCGAAGCCCTCGAGGAGGAATCGCCAGGTGGTCCACTTGCCGAAGAACGACCAGTACTTCGAGCTGAACTGCCCCTGTCGGTACAGCCGCATCACGACCCACGCGATGATGGCGACAAGGACGACGGACGAGATTATGGTGCCCACGAGGACGTGACGCTTCGTCTTGGGGCCGGGAGCCTCGTAGAGCGCGTCTCGCATGGACATGCTGTCTGCTGGTGCGCTCATCGCAGGATCCTCACTTTCTTGTCAATCCTGTTCCCGGCAAGGCCGATCACGAACGCCGTGCCCGCATAGCAGAGCGCCGAGATCACGAACGGCAGGATGCCGCCCACGTCCCTCGTGTTGATGTACGAGACCATGCCCGTGAGCTCCTTCGGGTTGAGAGGAACCTGAGAACCGAGGGCGGTGGTGAGAAGGACGGCGATGAAGAGGTTCGTCATGGGCAGGACCGCCGACCTCAGGGCCTGTGGAACGATGACGTCCTTGATGATCTGACCGAAGGAGAGCCCGATCGAGCGCGCGGCCTCGATCTGGCCGACGCCGATCGTGTTGATGCCGGTCATGAAGTTCTCCGAGCCGAAGGCAGAGGCGACGAGAACCACCACGAGGATGACGCAGGTCCGCTCGCTCCACACGATTCCGAGGTAGGGGAAGGCGTAGTAGAAGAAGACCAGGAGCGAGATGCCCGCGATGTTGCGGAAGATCTGGACGTAGACGTCACCGACCTTGCGCAGGGGCGCGATGGGGCAGACGCGCATGATGGTGATCACGAGGGCGAGCAGCATGCAGCACACGAAGGAGATGAGCGTCATCCCCCAGGTGTTGAGAAGCGCCTGCAGGTACATCCCACCATAGGTATCGAACAGATACGAAACGCTCATTGCCACCTCCGCAAAGAGAAGGGGAGTCCTCGTGTGAATTGGCACGGGGGCTCCCCTCTGCACGAGCTATACGTGCGGGGCGTACCCGCCCACTCCGTCGGGGACGGTCGTGGAGCGAGGAAGCCGGGGCTGCGACGCTCCGGTTACGCGCCGATCGTGGGCGGCTCGGGAGCCTCGGTCTGACCGGTGCGGTCACCGATGCAGACCTTCCAGAGCTGCTTCCACACGCCGTCGTCCTCGACCTTCTGGAGGAAGGCGTTGACGAAGTCGACCGCGTCGGAGCCCTTGGCGAGGCCGATCCCGTAGGGGTCGTCCGGGCCGATGGTCTCGCTGACCAGGCGATACTTGCCCGGGTTCGCGACGATGGAGCCCTCCTGGAGGGTCTCGTCGATGACGTAGGCGTCGACACGACCCTGCTCGAGAGCGGCGCGGGCCTCCTCGTCGGTGCTGTACTCGGAGAGAACCGCCTTGGGCGCGACCTCCTCGACGATCGAGGGGCCGGTCGAGCCGGACTGGACGGCCACGTTCTTGCCGTCGAGGTCAGCGGCGGAGTTGATGTCGGTGTTGCTCGCCATGACGAGGATGCCCTGGTGAGCGGTGAAGTAGGGACCGGCGAAGTCGATGAGCGCCTTGCGCTTGTCGGTAATCGAGTAGGTCGCGAAGACCGCGTCGACCTGGTCGTTCTGGAGGACCGACTCACGGGTGTCGGAGGTGACCTGCGTGAAGTCGAACTTGGTGGCGTCCCCGAGGATGTAGGCGGTCAGGAGCTGGTAGAGACCAGCGTCAAAGCCGCGAAGCGTGTTGTCGGTCTCGTCGAGATAGCTGAAGAGCTCGGACGTACGCGTGGAGCCGACGCGGAGGGAACCAGCAGACTTGACCTTGGAGGCCCACTCGGACGCGGAGATGACGGAAGCGTCAGCAGCCTCCCCGGCCTTGATGATGGCGTCGAAGGCGTCCTTGTCGATGGAGCCCTCGGAGGAGCTGGCGCTCGTGCTGGACGACGTTGACGTGCTGGTGCCGCTGTCGGAGCTGTCGGAGCAGCCGGCGAGACCGGCGAGCACGACAACGTTGGCGCCGGCGATGATGGCCTGTCGCCTGTTCAGGATGATGTCGTTGAGTGCCATTGATAGAATCCTTCCTCTTTGGTTGGGCTGACGTCGCTCGTGACGCCAACTCCCAAGAACCCCATTGGTTTTAAGATAAGCTAGATATTCCCAGTGCGTGGCAAACATACACGTCTGGAAATGGACGTTTAACGCCCGGACCCACGGACGATACCTTGTGGTTTCCCTAAGGCACGCGAAGCCCGGGCTCGGCCATGAACAGGCCAAGACAGATGAGCGCGTTGTATGTGTGCCTCTTCTTCATGCTTATAAATCCTAGCTGCTCGCTAGGTTTTGTCAACGGCCTTTCTCGGCGGAAGCCCTGACGGGGGGCTCGCGGCCGGTACCAAAAGCCGAGAAGGATCCTTTGACGTTATTGCGGACGCGCCAACTGGGCAAACGTCAGCGAGACAAAAAGGGCTTATCGGTACCCCCAGGTAGACGGCTCGCGGCCGGTGCCAAAAGCCGAAAAGGATCCTTCGACGTTAGTGGCACCAGCTCCTCAGGGCCGCAGCTCACGACCTACACCGCCCCGTCTCATCGCGAGAAGTCCGCGATCGCCTCAGCCACGGTACCCACGAGCACGTCCGCATGGGAGCGAACGTCCTCCGGCGAGCGTTTGAAGGTGTACGCGACGTCCGCCTCGTCGAGAAGCGGCACGTCGTTGAAGGAGTCCCCGATCCCCGCCGTAGTGCCCACGCCAAACCTGTCCCGCACGCACGCGAGGCCCGTCCCCTTGGAACAGCCCAGCGGCACCACGTCGACGCTCTCTCTGTTCTGGAACGCGGCAGCAACGTCGGCGAAACGCTCGTTGATCATCGTCACCGCCCGCGAGGCGGCCTCCGGACTTCGGAAGCCCATCGAGATGCCGTGGATGTCGCAGGGAACCTCCTCCGCCGAGCGAACGGGCCTGATGAGCGACCGCATGATGAGCGGAATCGTCCCGAAGCCGTAGTACGCCTCGTCGGTCGAGAACATGATCCTCTTGGCGGATGGCCTGCATGCCTCGCAGATGCGGCTGGCCGTCTCATGAGGGAGCCCGTGGTTCTCGATGAGCCCTCGCTCGCCGTCATAGACCTGCGCCCCGCTGAGCGTGATGCAGAAGTCGAGATGAAGGCTGTCGGGAATCGTGTCACGAATGGCGACCATGGCACGGCCGGTGCAGAGGCCAAAGAGACCGCCCGCCTCCTGATATGCCGAGATTGCCGCGAGGTCGCCCCGACGGTACGACAGGGGGCCGAGTCCCACGCGAAGGGTCCCGTCATAGTCGCTTGCAAATGCCGTTCTCGTGTCCATTCATGACTCCCCATACGATGCAATCTGGCCTGCCCGCTCGAACGGACACCCCTACGAGAGTATTTCTTCGAGAGCCGTCCGTGCCACCTGTCGAGAAGGACGAAAAAAGAACCACAACGCATGCCTCGGAAAGGCGGCGTGGCTGGCGGGGGATATACTTCCTCGTCAGAGGCAGGCGACGATGCCGAGAGATTCCCCGCTCCCGAAGATCCACCCTTCACTCGGAGGCACGAACATGGGCGCATGGACGTTGGGCGAGAAGTACGCTCTCCCCTTCCGAGAGATACGGGCCTTGGTCGACAGCGGGTCTCTTGACAGGGCAATCTGTGACTACTGGGAGCGCAACGGCCTCGAGCGATGCCTCAAGGCCATCTCCGCGGGGCTCATGGCCCCGTCCGACCTGCCCTACAGCTTCGGTTTCCTCATGCGGCCCCTGTACTACTGCCAGTTCCTCGGAGTCACCCTCGACCTGGAAAGCTACACCTGGGGAGGCTTCCTCCCGATGCCCGAGCAGGGGGTCCGCTTCCTTGAGGAGCTCAGCCTGTACCAGGCGGGAAAGAACCCCGTAAGCAGCACGGGCCTGCCATGGCTCTTCCAGAGCAACGCGGGACCGCGCAGGGAGGCGAGCGCCGAGAAGAAGCGCACGCTCTTTCGGCTCTTCGACATCACGGAACAGACGGCCTTTGCCGAGCAGTACCTGTGCCCGCCCGAAGGCTGCATCTATCCCCACATCAGGTTGGGCAAGGCGTACGGCAACGGTCGTCTCGTCACCCTGACCATCCCACTGCCAGAGGGGATGGAGCTCAGGGCGATGCCGGGACAGACCTGCCACCTGACGCTTCCCGATGGTTCGGCGGCAGTCCTCACGCTCCGAGCCGAGCAGAACGACAGGGTGGATGAGCTGTCCGCCTCGGGGTACGTGGAGCATTACACGCCCCGAGACGTGCCGACTCGGTTCAAGGTCTGGCAGCGCGAGACGGCCAGCCAGGCGACGCTCGGCTGGCTCGTGGCTCACGACGATGCTGACAACCCCTTCTGCCTGTCCGACCCCACGCTCCCCCACTGGGCGCCCTTCATGGCATGGTTCGAGAAGGAGCGAAGGGGTCTGCTCGAGGGCAGCGCCCAAACGCTCTCCCGAAAGGGAGAGGCGCTCATGAACGAGCTCTCGGACATCGCAGCCGAGGGGTAGAACCGCTCGCAGGGTCTCAGAGGGCGAGGTCCCAGTACGTGACGCTCGCGCCGGCGGCATCCACCGTGAGGCCGTAGCGGGTCGGGTAGTAGCGAGTCGAGAAGCACAGCTCGCCGTCATTGACGAAGACCTCGATGGACGAGACGTCCCCTATGATGCGGACGTCGCGAAGCCGGTCGAGCTTCTCGAAGCGGACCTTGCGTCCGGCACCCACCGAATCCTTGTCGGGGTTCACGAAGCGCAGCTCGAAGATGCCGTTGTCCCAGGTGACCACGAGCTCGTCGGCAATCTCGACCCGCAGCGCGTTGCCCTGCTCGTCAATTCCCTCGACCTTGAGGTCGAAGGTGCGAGCCCCTTCATGCACGAGGCTTCCCGTGGCGGTCTCCTCGTTCGCATGGCAACGGTCGAGCTCACGCACGGGGCTCTGGAGCACGCGGCTGTTTCGCGCGGTGATCTCGCGCGGAATGGTGAAGCAGTGCTGCCAGCCGTCCCGGACGGTCAGGTTGACGTACTCCTTGGTGTCGGGCATCCCCATCCAGCCGATGAGAATGCGACGACCGTCGTTGGCCTTGAACGTCTGCGGGGCATAGAAGTCGAAGCCTGCGTCCCAGAGCGCGAACGGCGAGAGGCGGCACTCGCCATGGATGTCGCCGCGAAGCACGAAGTAGCCGGACTGGTAGACATTGCGACGTTCCCACTCGGGACCGGTGAGGCCCTGCGGGGAGACCGAGAGCACCTTGACCTCGGGCGCATGCGCGCGATCCCCGTCATCGACGAGCTCGAAGTAGTCGGGGCACTCCCACATGTAGCCGAAGGGATACTCGGTGGTCACGCGGTTCCGGAGGGTCCACTTCTCGAGGTCGACCGACGAGAAGACGAGCACCTCTCCCCTGTCGTCCTTCCTGCGCGCGCCCTGGACCATGAGGTACTCGTCGCCCGCTCGCCACACCTTGGGGTCGCGGACGTGCTCGGTGTCGTCCTCCGGGTAGTCGTCGTTCGTCATGACGACCTGCTTGGGACCAAAGGTGAAGCCGTCCTCGCTCATGACGTGGACGGTGTTCGCCTCGCGACCGCGCTTGACGTAGTCGTATCCGTACTCGTCCTCGCGCTTGACGTTGCCGGTGTAGAAGACGTGCATCACCCCGAACTCCACGAAGGCGCAGCCGGAGTACACGCCGGAGACGTCGAAGGGCTGGTCGGGATAGAGGGCCGTACCCTCGTAGGACCAGTGCACGAGGTCGTCGCTCAGGGAGTGACCCCACATCTTGACGCCGCCCTCGGCGTTGAAGGGCGAGTACTGGAAGTAGGCGTGGTAGGTGTCGCCCAGCTGGCAGAGACCATTGGGGTCATTGAGCCATCCGACGGGCGGCACGAGGTGGAAGTCCTGCTCGAACCTGCCGGGGGTGGCAGCACGCTCGGCCACCTGGCGAAGGGCGTTCAGATCGCTGGCAAGGGGGTTACTCATGGCGGGCTCCCTGGATTCTCGTCGGTAATCGCATCAAGAGAGATGATACAGACACGAGGGGCGGTCGGCATCCCAAAGCGGTCGGGGGTCATCATTGGCTCACCTTTGGATGGCGTCGGCCGCTGACGGACTTCTTTCAGCAAGCCTCTCGGGTTGTGCTTTTTCGGACGTGCCGGCGCGGGGCGTGTACCCTCTTGGAAAACGAGGAGGAGGGCGGCATGGCATACGACACGAGATCTCTCACGAGGCGAGAAGCCCTTGCGTTCGTCTCCCGGGCCCTCTCTGCCGGAGCCAGCACGTCGCTCCTCTCGGCCTGCTCGTCTGCCGGCGCCTCGGACATGACCAGCAGCGAGACCGGAACCTCGCAGCTCACGGTCACCTTCCTCGAGGTCGGCAAGGCGGATTCGTTCGTCCTCGTGACCGACCACTCCTGCGTCGTGATCGACACGGGGACAGCCAAGACCGCACAGGACGTCGTGGACTCGATCGTGAGCCTCGGAGTCTCCGCCATCGACGCGCTCGTCGTCACGCACTTCGACCAGGACCACGTCGGCGGCGCGGCGACGATCCTCCGGGACTTCTCCGTGAAGGCCGTCTACACCACCTACCAGTCGAAGGACTCAGACGCAATCGACGACTACCTCGCGGCGCTCGACGATGTCGGCCTCACGGCCACGGAGGTCGACGCCACCACGACACTGACCATCGACGGCGTGACCTACGTCATCCATCCGCCCGACAGCTCGTCATACGACAAGGACGAGAGCAACAACTCCTCGCTCGTCACGCGCGTGACGCTCGGCGATACGAACTTCCTCTTTGCCGCCGACGTCGAGTCCGAGCGCATCAAGGAACTCGTGGCTGACGGCGCGGACCTCTCGTGCGACCTTCTCAAGGTACCTCACCACGGCATCTACGAGGACGCCACCGACGAGCTCGTCTCCGCGGCCTCGCCCACCTACGCGGTCATCACCTCGAGCAAGGACCAGAAGGAGGATGACGAGACGGTCTCTGCTCTCGAGGAGGCGGGCGCGCAGGTCTATCTCACCCGCAAGGGGGTCGTCACCGCCGTGACCGACGGCTCCACCCTCAGCGTCTCGCAGGAGTAACATCTCTGATACGGACCCGAACGAGCGCAAAGGAACCCCTGAGCAGACATGGACTTCTTCCAGATCGTATTCCTCGCATTCGCGGCCGTCGGCGTGGTCGGGGGCATCCTCTTCCTGCGTTCGAGCGGCAAGCGGCTCGGCGACAGCCGACGGTTCTTCCGCGTGCTCTCCCTCTGGTGCTTCCTCATCGCCCTTCTCGCGGTTCTCGCCATCTTCTCGGTGATTCCCGGCGACTACCTGCCGGGGTCGGTCCTGCTCGCCACGGGCTTCCTGCTGCTCGTGGCCGG
>LAHS01007377.1_pt1 | contig 14757 bp, 11 predicted proteins | sample 329651 | NCBI WGS metagenome assembly LAHS01 (sample SAMN03275699, study PRJNA271635) | activated sludge metagenome | isolation source: sample C-1 Sludge from hydrolytic chamber (first chamber) of Anaerobic... | reverse complement strand
GATTAATACTTATTCGCATCGTGAATAATACTGAATCGCAACGCCGATAAGTACTATTTTGCCCCCGAATTATGCCTAAAAACGCGTATTTTTAGGCATAATGGGGGCTAAATTCGACTGAAATCATGGTGCCCACAAGGGTGCTATGTCATAACGTTCTGATTATCAGATAATAACAAAAACGCGAAATTTAGGCCGATGAAACGCACGAGGCCCCAAGTTTTTGTGAGGAAGCGATTTCTGGGGCCAACCATTTTGACACTTTGATAGCCTTTTGGGCAAAATGATGCGCAAAGTGTCACTTTCAGAGTCAGACGCTCTTGACAATTTAATATATTAGTGCAAGGATGCGAATGAAGCTATGCGAAGCTAACAAATGGGCTGTTTACAAGAATCATAGGCAGAATCAGCGCACTTGTCATCTTGCAATACGTCAATTTTATAACTAGGAAACCATCAGGTAGGATTAAATATGCGATGAACTAGTTCCGCTAATGGGTTTATAATAATTTTATTCTAAGTGCAAGATATTGGCAAAAAATGACTATCTTTACCGCACAAATCTATGAGATATGGCAGAAATTAAGAAGTTGAACAGAATTAAGGTTGTCTTAGCAGAGAAAGACCTGACCAACAAATGGCTCGGCCAGCAGTTGGGTAAGTCTGAGTTTACGGTCTCAAGATGGACAACCAACAAGCAGCAGCCATCTGTAGAACAACTGTTCGACATTGCCAAAGTGCTACATGTTGAGGTGAAAGACTTGCTGATGCCACAGGAGGATGTGGAACAATAAAACAGAAGTAACCATGCGAACGCCTAAACAGTTCAATAATATAACAGAAAGAGTCATCGATGATTTGAAGACCTCTCTGACGTCTAAGAGCAGGCTTTCAATCGCGGCTGCCAGTTTCTCCATATATGCTTTTGAAGCATTGAAAGGTGAGTTGGAGCAGATTGATGAGCTGCGTTTTATATTCACGTCTCCTACCTTCAATCAAGAGAAGAAGAGAAAGCAAAAGCGGGAATTTTTCATTCCTAAACTCAACCGTGAGCGAAATCTCTACGGCTCCGAGTTTGAAATACGTCTTCGCAATCAGCTTTCTCAACGTGCCATAGCTCGTGAATGTGCCGATTGGATTCGCCGTAAAGTGAAGTTTAAGACGAATGTATCAGAGGGCACGCTCAATAACTTCATGAATGTAAGTGAATGCGAAGACACCTACACCTATATGCCCTTCAATGAATTCACAACCACCGAACTGGGTTGTGAGCGAGGAAATAATCTATGTCCCATGAGCATGGGATTTCCTTCTACAAAAGCAACCGATAATTTTCTTCGTGGCTTCGATCAGTTATGGAATGACAAAGAGAAATTCACTGATGTAACAAGCATAGTCTTGGAGAACATAGAGACCGTGTATAAGGAAAACTCACCGGAGTTTATCTACTTTGTCGCCATCTATAATATCTTCAATGAATTTCTTGAAGACATCAACGAAGATGTGCTGCCCAATGAAGGTACAGGGTTCCGCAACAGCCAGATATGGAGTTTGCTGTATAACTTCCAGAAGGATGCAGCCCTTGCCATCATCAATAAGCTGGAAAAATATAATGGCTGTATCTTGGCAGATAGTGTTGGTCTTGGAAAGACTTTCTCCGCATTGGCTGTGATAAAATATTATGAGTGCCGCAATCGCAACGTGTTGGTGCTCTGTCCTAAGAAGTTGAACGATAACTGGCAGACTTTTCGAAGCAATTATAAGAACAATCCTGTTGCAAAGGATCGTTTCAACTACGATGTTCTCTTCCATTCTGACCTTTCACGTGACCGTGGCACAAGTAATGGTATGGATCTCACGCGGGTGAACTGGGATAACTATGACTTAGTAGTCATTGATGAAAGTCATAATTTCCGCAATGGTGGCAAACTGGAGGATGAAGAGGACGAGGGCTTTAAGGAGAACCGTTATGCTCGTCTGATGAACCGTGTCATCCGTAGTGGTGTAAAGACAAAGGTGCTGATGCTTAGTGCCACACCGGTGAACAATCGTTTCAACGACTTGAAGAACCAACTCCAGCTGGCTTATGAGGGGAACACAGAGAATATCAATTCTGCTCTTGAAACCGATAAGGATATAGATCAGATATTCCGTGAGGCACAGCAGGCTTATAGCAAATGGGCAAAACTTTCGCCTGAGGGACGCACCACCGAGCAACTGCTGGATATGCTCAGCTATGATTTCTTCAAAGTGCTCGATGCGGTTACGATAGCCCGCAGCCGTAAACACATCGTGAAGTATTATGATACAAAGGATATAGGCAAGTTTCCTGAGCGGTTAAAGCCTGTTTCACGTCGTCCTAAACTGACCGATCTTGATGATGCCATCACTTTCACGGAGATAGCCGAGCAGCTCAACTTGCTCAATCTGTCGATTTATACACCGTCTCTCTATATCCATGCCAGTGCACGTAATAAGTATGCCGTGGATTATGGTGGTGAGGGACTTACTATCGACGGCCGAGAAAAAGGTCTGCGCCAACTCATGGCCATCAACCTGTTGAAGCGTCTGGAGAGCTCGGTCAATTCTTTCCGTCTGACATTAGAGCGTATAGCAGACCTGATCAGGAAAGCGGTAACAGCCATCAATAACTTTGAGAACAGTGGTGCCGGCACTATTGAGGTTGAGAGGTATGATGACGACTATGACAGTGAAGACAGCGAGAGCGACCCCTTCGTAGGGCGCAAGTCGAAGGTCAATCTGCGTGATATGGATTTTGTGTCGTGGCGGCGTGACTTGGAGAGCGATTTGGAGAAATTATCTCTCCTGCTCATCATGTTGAAGGACATCACGCCCGAACACGATTCAAAATTGCAACAACTGATTGCTGACTTGAAAGATAAGTTCGAGCATCCATTGAATGGCAATAACAAGAAGGTGATTATCTTCACCGCTTTTGCCGACACGGCCAACTATCTGTATGAACAGCTGGCACAGCGTATCAAGACCGACTGCCATCTCAATACGGCTCTGGTTACAGGAAGTACAGAAGGGAAATGCACCATACCGGGACTTCCTGCCGACTTCAATACCGTGCTTACCTACTTCTCACCTGTAAGCAAGGACAGAAAGGCTATCTTCCCAAAGGCGAAAGATGATATTGACGTGCTTATAGGTACTGACTGCATCTCCGAAGGTCAGAATCTTCAAGATTGTGATTATCTTATCAACTACGATATTCATTGGAACCCCGTGCGTATCATACAGCGTTTCGGACGAATAGATCGTATCGGCTCCCGTAATGAGGTTATCCAGCTTGTCAACTATTGGCCTGATATGGATCTTGATAAGTATATCAAGCTCAAGGGGCGTGTAGAGTCACGTATGAAAGCAACAGTCCTCACTTCTACAGGTGATGATAATCCGCTCTCAGAAACAGAGCAAGGAGATTTGGAGTACCGTCGCAATCAGCTGAGGAAACTCCAGCAGGAAGTGGTTGATCTTGAGGATATGGATACAGGCATCAACATCATGGATTTAGGATTGAACGAGTTTCGCCTTGACCTTCTTGCCTATATGAAGGAGCATCATGATATAGAGCATACTCCTAACGGCATGAGTGCCGTTGTGGAGCACACAGATGACGTGAAGCCTGGTGTCATCTTCATCCTCAAAAATCGCAATAATGAAGTGAATATTGGTAAGACCAATCAGATTCATCCCTTCTATATGGTTTATCTCTCTGATGATGGTACAATGCTTTGCGACCATCTTTCGCCCAAGAAGCTGCTCGACACCATGCGTCATGCCTGCAAAGGTAAGCATGAACCTGTCAAGGAATTGTGCAAACAGTTTAACCGGGAAACAAAGGATGGTAAAGATATGCGTCATTACAGTGACTTGCTCCAGCAGGCCATTAACAGTATCATAGAGGTAAAGGCAGAAAGCGACATCGATAGTCTCTTTTCACCAGGTGAGACCACAGCTCTACAAGGAGATGTAAAGGGATTGGATGACTTTGAACTAATCACATTCCTCGTCATTAAATAAAGAAGGACCATGGACATAAAAAAAATCAATGATTACAAAGTAGCATTTGACGGCATACTCCAGCATATTACCAGCGATGATGGTAAAGAGGAGGTAGAAGTATGGTTTGCAAGAGATTTACAAAAACAGTTGGGCTATGCCCGCTGGGAAAATTTTGTCGTAGCCATCGGTCGTGCCGTTGAATCCTGTAAGTCGCAGAATATCAATGTGGATGATCATTTTCGTGAGGTCACGAAAATGATATGCCTGGCCAAGGGGGCAAAGCGAGAGGTGCAGGACTATATGCTGACGCGTTTTGCCTGTTATCTGATCGCTCAGAATGGAGATCCCAAGAAAGAGGAAGTAGCCTTTGCCCAAGGCTATTTTGCATTGCAGACACGGCGTGCGGAACAGATAGCTGAACTATTGCAGCAGATGTCTCGGCTTGAGACCCGTGATCGACTAAAGGCCTCGGAAAAACAGCTGTCACGAAATATCTACCAGCGAGGTGTTGATGATAAGGGATATGGCCGTATCCGCTCTAAAGGGGATTATGCTCTGTTTGGCGGACATACAACGGATGATATGAAGCGTCGACTTGGAGTAAAATCTTCACGTCCTCTTGCCGACTTCTTGCCTACACTCACTATTGCAGCCAAGAATCTTGCTACAGAGATGACCAACTATAATGTAGGGCAAAAAGATCTCTATGGAGAGCGTTCTATTACTGCCGAACATGTACAGAATAACCGCAGTGTACGTCAGATGCTTGGACAAAGAGGAATAAAACCCGAAAATCTTCCTGCTGCTGAAGATATAAAGAAGGTGGAACGAAGGGTAGCTGGTAATCAGAAAAACATAGAGAAAACATCTGATAAATTACCCTCAAAAGACAATGGAGAATCTGCTTAATTTCCCACCGTCAACCATTGTCAACAAGGTGGTGCCGAAGAATGCCTTTTACGGGCGCAGTGCCCAGAAGACATGGCTGAAGGACTTGCTTACACATGAGTTCGATAGCATCACGTGGCTATATAAGCTGACAGCCCAGACCCTTAACATCGCTGAGGGTGATAAAGTGCAGGAGATAGACGTCTTTCTCTGCCGGATGAAAGCTGATCGTTACAGCATCAATCCTTTCTGCGGTATGGACGAGCTGCTGCCCCGGCATACCCTGTTTATCATTGAATATGGGGAACACACTGACCTGCTGATGCACTGCAAAGAGAAAACCGTGGTGCGTGGCGAGGAAAAGTGGAAGCGTGGCGACACGGAGCTGTTAAGGGACGTTGATTTGTCCGGATTGCACTTTCAGTTGGTGGGGGCATCTTTGGATAGCGTGTATGCCGTCCTGTTAGGGCAGGTGTCCCGTTTAAAGACCTTTAGCGAAGCGGAATATGCGCAGGCGGCAGCTGACAGAAAGCGGCGGCAGCAACTTCAAAGGCAGTTGGAGACGCTTGAAAGAAAGTGCAGGGCTGAGAAGCAACCGAGGAAAAAGTATGAGTTGCACCAAGAAATTTTGAAAATTAAAGAACAACTATAATCATGTTTGAAAAGATGAAAATGAAAAGTGCTGACATCGTGAGCGAGAACATGGCTTACATTGCACAGCGCTGGCCGGAGTGCCTTACGGAGGCGAAGGACGAGAATGGAAAACTCCGACAGGTGATAGATTTTGACAGGCTCCGCCAGGTGCTGTCCGCTGACGCCACGGGTGAGGGGCAGGAGCGTTACCAGTTCACATGGCCCGACAAGCGCCATGCCATTCGCCTGGCCAATACGCCGACTACCGACACGCTGCGCCCTTGCCGTGAAGACAGCGTAGATTTCGATAATACACAGAATCTGTATATCGAGGGGGATAACCTTGAGGTGCTAAAGCTTCTGCGTGAGTCCTATCTCGGCAAGGTAAAGATGATCTATATCGACCCGCCTTACAACACGGGTGGCGACTTCGTGTATAAGGACAATTTCATCAAGCGTAACTCCGACTATGCAGAGGTTTCAGGTGCATACGATGAAGAGGGAAATCAAATAGTTCAAGATCCCGAAAAGAATTTAGAAAGCAACGGCCGTTTCCACACTGACTGGCTCAACATGATCTATCCCCGTCTGAAAGTGGCAAGGGATTTGCTCACGGAGGACGGAGTGATATTCATCTCGATTGATGATAATGAGGTGGAAAATCTACGTAAGGTTTGTGACGAGGTGTTTGGTAGGGATAAATTTGTTGCCGAGTTCCCACGTTTGACCACAAAAAGTGGAAAGACACCTTTAACATATATGATTAGTCATGATTATGTACTTTGCTATGCTAAGGACTATCTCGACGTTTTTGTTGGTGAGGTGTATGAAGATAGTAGCTATAAGTATTCTGATGAATACGTAGAAGAAAGAGGTAAATATAATCTGAAACAGCCTTTAGATTGTAATTCTATTAGCTATTCTCCATCACTTGATTATCCAATAGAGCATGATGGAAAAATTTACTATCCAGGCTCTGATTATGAAGCATACTTAAATAGAAAAAGCGGAAACTTCCTTAATAATGACTATGCATGGAGATGGTCAAAGGAGCTATATGAATTTGGGTTGAAGAATGGCTGGATAGTATTTCAAAATGGTAGGATCTACACAAAGGGATATCTAAATGCTTTTATCGAAAAAGATAATGGCAAATATCAGGTTTCTTATCGAAAGAAAGAACGCAAAATTTCAACCATTGACTTTTTGTCCAATGAATATTCTAACGATATAGCGAAGAAGCAAGCTCTTTCTTATAAGATAAATGCTAAATTTGATTATCCCAAGCCGCACAATCTCATTTCTAAACTTCTGTCAACATATTATCAGGAAAATGGGATTGTTCTAGATTTCTTTAGTGGTTCTTCTTCTACAGCAGATGCTGTAATGAGGTTAAATGCACAAGATGGAGGTAATCGTAAATTTATTATGGTTCAATTACCAGAAAAACTTGAAGAAAGTAATACTGGTAACGGTATCTATAAAACTATCTGCGACATTGCCAAGGAGCGCATTCGTCGTGTAGGTAAGATGATCCTTGAGGAACAAAAGGCAAAACAACCCAAATTGTTTACAAATGTTAACGGGGGGGGGTACAACGCTCCGCTTGACATTGGCTTCCGCGTGTTGAAGCTCGACAGCTCCAACATGGAGAACGTGTTTTATACCCCTGCCGAAACCACAGAACTGACCCTTTTTGCCGACAACATCAAGCCGGACAGAACCGATGAGGACCTGCTCTTCCAAGTGATGATGGAGCTGGGCATTGCACTCTCTGAAAAGATAGAGAAAACCCTGATAGCCGGTAAAACGGTGTGGAATGTGAATCAAGGTTATCTGATGGCTTGCTTCGAGCCGAACGTGACCGAGGACACCATCGCCGCCATCGCCAAGCAGCGGCCATTCTATTTTGTGATGGCAGACCGCTCGCTGGCAAGCGACAACGTGGCTGACAACTTTGAGCAGCTGTTTGAGGAATATTCACCCGATACGCAACGCAGAATACTGTGAGTCTTATGAAATTCAAATTCAAGATACAACAATATCAGACCGATGCCGTACGGCAGACGGTAGAGGTGTTCAGCGGTCAGCCCTCCAAGGCGGAGACGAAATATCGCCGTGACTTGGGCAAGACAGAGGGGAAGATCATATACGAGGAAGATTATATAGGCTTCCGCAACAATGAAGTTGAGCTGGATAGAAGCCAACTGCTGGAAAATATCCGTCGCATACAAGGATTAGCCAACATACCCCTCAGCAACAGCTTGGTGGCGACCCATGGACTGGGTGCCTGCTCGCTCGACATAGAGATGGAGACAGGTACGGGCAAGACCTACGTGTACATCAAGACCATGTTCGAGCTGAACAAACGCTATGGCTGGACCAAGTTTATCGTGGTGGTGCCCAGTATCGCCATTCGTGAAGGTGTGGCGAAGAGCTTTGACATGCTAAAAGAGCACTTCAAGGTGCAATACGACAAGTATGCCAACAGTTTCATCTACGACAGTGGCAACCTCCAGAAAATAGACAGCTACAGCAGCAATGCCAACATCAATGTGATGATTATCAACACGCAGGCCTTTAATACTTCGTTGAAAGAGGGTGCGAAAAACAAGGAAGCCCGTATCATCTATAGTCTCCGGGACGATTTCAACACTCGTCGCCCGATAGATGTAATTGCAGCCAATCACCCCATCATCATCATGGACGAGCCGCAGAAAATGGAAGGTGCTGCCACACAAAAAGCACTATGCAACTTCCATCCGCTCTTTGTGCTCAACTACTCGGCTACACATAAGACCTCGCATAACTGTATTTATGCCCTGGACGCTCTGGATGCTTACCGGCAAAAGCTGGTGAAGAAGATTCAGGTGAAAGGTATCACACTGCAAAATCTGCAAGGTACCTCATCTTACATTTACTTTGACAGCATCGTGCTTTCAAAGAACCATGCGCCACAGGTGAAGCTTGAAATAGACGTGAATGACAAGTCGGGAATACATAGGCGTACATTGCTGTTCGACCAGTACGATAACCTGTATGTTTCCTCCAAGAATCTGGAGGAATATCGTAATTTTGTGATTACAGATATTATTCCGGAGCAGAACACGGTGGTCTTTCAGAATGGCGACCGTCTGCGCAAGGGCGATGTGATGGGCGATGTGAGCGAGGAGACCCTTCAGCGGGTGCAGATACGTGAAACAATCAAGTCACATTTTGCCAAGGAGGAAATGCTTTTCCGTCAGGGCATCAAGACGCTTTCGCTGTTCTTCATTGACGAAGTGGCCAATTATAAGACTTACGACGAAGAGGGCAACACGGTTCCACAAAGGCTGTGGAAGGTGTTTGAAGAGGAATATACGAACTTCCTGAATGAGCATCTGTCCCTTTTTGATGATGATTACCAGAGGTATTTGCGCAGATTCTCGCCTCAGCAAGTACACAATGGCTATTTCTCTGTAGATAAGAAAGGGCATAGCATCAACTCCACGCTGAAACGTGGGGAAGACTATGCGAGCGACATATCCGCCCTATCCGCCTACGATCTTATCTTGAAGAATAAGGAAAGGCTGCTGTCGTTTGACGAGCCTACACGGTTTATCTTCTCCCATTCGGCATTGAGCGAGGGCTGGGATAATCCTAATGTATTTCAGATCTGCACACTTCGACATACGCAGAGCGGGATCCGTAAGCGCCAGGAAGTGGGTCGTGGACTCCGCATCTGCGTGGATCAGAATGGCAACCGCATGGACTATGAGCGTCTGGGAGATGCCGTGCATGAAATCAACAAGCTCACCGTCATTGCCAACGAGAACTATGAGCAGTTTGTGGACGCGCTGCAAAAGGAGACAAAGGAGGCGCTGCGTGAGCGTCCTACAAAGGCAACTGCAGAATACTTCGAACAGTTTACCGTTACCTTGGATGGTGAGAAACATAAAATCACAGAGCAAGAAGCCGCGAGCATCGTGGCTTATCTATTTGACAATGACTATGTAGATGAGCAAGGCAACATCACACCAGCATACCATCAGGCATTGGGCGATGGAACACTGGAGCCGATGAGCAAGAAGCTGCGCCCGATGGAGGCAGATGTTCACAAGCTCATTCAGGGTATCTTTGATCCTTCGGTTCTGAAAAACATGATGGAAAATGGTAACGAGTCGGCAGAGGTGGAGAACAGCAAGCTGAATGATAATGCCAGCAAAGCTGAGTTTAAGGCACTTTGGAATGAAATCAATCACCGATATGTTTATACTGTTCATTATGACAGTGAGGAACTGATTACGAATGCCATCAAAGCCATTGATAAGGATTTGACCGTGACCAGACTCCGCTATATTGTAACTACCGGCGAACAAAGTGATGAAGAATTGGATTTCAACGGGGTAAGAGAATCGCGACGTAATACTCTGACAGACATTAGCACTTCCACAGTGGAGTATGATCTGGTAGGTGAGATTGCCCGTGGTGCTACGCTTACACGTCGTACCGTGGTGCGCATTCTGAAGGGTATTCAACCTGTGAAACAAATGATGTTTAGAAATAACCCTGAAGAGTTTATCCGCAATGTTGTTCGTATTATCAAGGAACAGAAGGCGACTATGATTATTGAAGATATTTCCTACAGTCGTACAGAGAATACTTTCGATTCAAATATTTTCACAAGGGATAATAAGCATAAGGCATCAATCGATAAAGCCTATAATGCCAAGAAGTGTATTCTTGACTATGTGTTCTGTGACTCTGACGGTGAAAGAAAATTTGCTCAGCATCTGGATGAAGCCAAGGAGGTATGCGTATATGCCAGACTCCCACGCAGCTTCCAAATTCCTACTCCTGTAGGGCATTATGCACCCGATTGGGCCATAGCCTTTTATGATGGGATGGGTGTCAAGCATATATATTTCATAGCAGAAACGAAGGGCGCAATGGGGTCGATGAATTTATCGAAAATAGAAAATACCAAGATAGACTGTGCAAGAAAACTCTATAACGTTATCAGGGTCTCTGATGTTCGTTATGAGCAGGTTACTGATTATGACAAACTCCTCGATGTTATCAATGAAATAAACTAAAGGCATGTGCTGTGCAAAGAGGGAGTGCCTATTTTGACACACCCTCGTTACCTTTTACTTTGTCTGGAAGCATACTCTGCCTTTCCTGCGAAGTTGCAGCACAAGGTGATACACCTTGTTCAAGTCTGCCAGTTTCTGTAGTTTCTGCCGGGTGTCCTCCGTGTTTTCCATCAGAGAAGCGTAAATCAGATTTCCGACTTGTCTTCCCTCGTTAACGTCAAAAGCCTTGAAGCCCTTGCATCCGTCAAACTTTGCATATACGATGTGCCAATCCATATTCACTGACCTTTATTAGTCTACAAATTCAAATTCATCTCTATAGCAGGTTATTTCAGCCCCACTGCCTAATACGATGCAGTTGTACTGATAGCCATGATAGCCACCGTCTATGCTATCCAAATCCACGCTGATGTCCCAATATCCACGATAGGGAACAAATAGCCTTGCGTATCTCATTGCATCCTCCTTTCTTCGTTAGAATGGCATATCCTTCTCGTCAGGTGCTGGAGCGTCCTGTGGCGGCTGGGGAGTGTTCTTCGCCTTAGCCCCTTTCTTGGCAGCCTTCTTCGGGTTGTCGTTCTGCTCCCCTTTCTTACCTGCGTTGACGAAAGCGATGCTGTCCGCATTGATGGAGATTTGTGTGTGGCTCTCGCCTTGACGGTCTTTCCACTGGGATGTGGAGATAGTTCCCTCCACGAGAATGAGCCTGCCCTTGGTGAGATATTCAGCCAGACGGACATGGTTCTCCCTGCTACTGCGTACCCTTACCCATGTAGTGATGTTCTGACCTCTGGAATAATCATCGACGGCAATATCCACTGCCATGAATGTTCCGTGCGTTCCTGTGATGACTTGGCAATCCTTGCCGATGCGTCCGATAGTGTGCGTGTAAAGCATAATCTAAAATGTTTGATGATGAATAAACGAATGAAATCTAACTCTTTTCTTTTCCCTTTATTCAGGAAATCTGCTTTGCAGAGGAAAGAAGAAGGCTCACTTGGCCTTCTTCTTTGAAGTTTTCTTCTCCTCTGCAGGAGCTTCTTCCTCCTTGTCGGGAGTCTCATAGAACTTGGTGGCTACCAGCAGTACTCGCTGATGCTTGACACCTTCCTGATCGCTCCATTCCTCAGGCTTGAAGTAACCTTCCACGGTGAGCATTGCACCCTTGGTGAGCTTGTCGAATGACTCGGCGTTCTCGTTCTTGCGCCATGCTTCCACGTTGACGAAAGCCGATACGCGGTTGTTCTCCTCGCCGTTCTTCTCGTTACGGCCGATAGCCAGTGAGAAACGTGCTACTGAAGCGGTTGTGAACTGACGGATTTCTGCATCCTTACCTACGAAACCTGTTACTGCGAAATTGTTCTCGATCTTTTTCATTTTTTTGAATTTTTAGAAGTGAAACATTTATTTTTTACGTTGCTATCAGAGTTGGCAAGGGAAGTATGGGAATGCAAGGAATTTCCGAATTATTTCACCCTTGGGCCAGAAAAGTTTTTATTGGCTGGGACAGACGGAAAAAAGTTTTTGAAAAAATTCAGGGAATAAGGCATCTGGTACTTGCAGCATACGGCTTGCACTAACTTTGCGACGGAAAAAGTAAGTGTGACTCGCTTCGCCCGGAAAAGTCATCAATGAGGAAGTCGGAATAAGAACAATTCAGTGACAGATACGATAAGGAGGATGCCCGACAGGACAACGCTCAGACAAAGCATGTCCTGGCCATCTGACGGAGAAGAATATGCGAGGGGTGCAGTATCATTCCGCTATAAGTTGGAAGCGTGCAGAACGATGAATGTCCATTGACAGGTAAAGGGGCTGTGCCGTGGATTGAAATAAATGAAGGAATGGGAAAGAGATTGAGAATGTAGTAAAAGCAGTCTGTAAGGTATCAGGATATGGACTACGACAGCGATGGAAAGGAGGAATTCGGAATGGTAGAAGAAGGGAAAGTGAGCCTTCATTCTTGAATGATAAAAAAGAATGACTGTGTATGTGTGAGAACAATAAAAAAGGTGCTTGTGAAGCACCTTTCTTGGGGTTATGAAAAATCCGAAGTCTTTATTTACGCATTAGTGTCAATCTTTGTAGTTGCAAAAGCCAAGGAAAAATATAGGTGGCTATTTGCTCATTATTTTGAGGGAGATTGAGCCTTTAAAGCATCGATGTAATCGGTCTTTGCTTGTATCAAGTCGTCCTTCGCCTTTAGGGCTTCGTCCTTCGCCTTTAGGGTCTCTTTCAGGCTTTCTACCTCTTTGCGAAGAGAGTCATTCTCGATAAGGAGATTGTTGCTTAGGGAGACATTGCCAATGTAATTGTTGTTTCCATTGACATTGTTCGTTGCGAATGAATTGACCAGCCTGAAATAATCCAGCGGCATATGAAAGAAGTCGGCCAAGGTTTCGAGTTTGGAGAGGCTGATGTCCTTCGTGCGCCTGAAATAATTCATGGTCTGCTTGCTGTTTTTGAAAAGAAGAGAGCAGAGGTTCTGCTGTTGCTCTTTTGAGAGGCTTGCGTAGAGATTATCTACCAGATCAATGTTAAGCATAAATGACAAATCTTATATTTAATATGTTAATATGTTCTAATATCCTCAATAAATTGAGCAAAATATTTTTCTATTTCAATATTTTGAGCTAAATTTGCGTGTAAAATTACGCATAATTCTTGAATTAACAAAGTAAATTGGAAGATTTAACACAATATAATGAGCAAATGACGCAAAAAGATATTGCTGCATATTATGAGCAGTTGACGCGCGGTGAGAAAGGTCGTTTTACGGCATTCATCAGTTTACGTCTTGGTGGTTCGCCACATTCTTGGCAGCATAGGCTGTTGTGTGTCGCCAGGAATACCGCTATTCGTCCTTTGTCCCCCGTTATTATCAGGGAGCTGGGTAGTATCATCAAGACTAACTGCTGGAGAGCGGAGTTTGCCGAATGATTCGGCTTCTTCTCAATGAGATTTGATATGATAAAAGAAAAATACATAGATACCATCAAGTCAAGGGTTGACATCAGCCAGCTTGTGATAGACTTATGTCCAGGTACTTCACTACTGAATGCCGGAAAGAATCGCAAGAAATGCTGTTGCGTCTTCCATAGCGAGAAGACACCTTCTTTGATGTTAGATCTCTCGCTGAACATGTTTAAGTGTTTCGGCTGCGGCAAGGGTGGCGACATCATTAGCTTTGTGCAGGAGCTGAAAGGCTTTGACTTCGTGGAAGCCGTAAAGTTCTTGTTGAAAACATATTGCCCTGATGTTGATACTGGTGACCTTTATTCCAAACAGACAGATGACGAGATAGAAGCCGAGCAGCATAGGGAGAGTCTGTTTATCTGCAATAAGTTCGCCTATGACTTCTTCAGGCAACAATATGAGGCAGATTGCGAAGAGTCGGCCCGATGTCGCTTGTATGCAGAAGGCCGCTGGGAACGGGAGTTCTGCAAGACGCTGGGACTGGGTTATGCACCCTTAAAAGGGAACCAGTTCCTTGCTTTTGCTAGGAAACAGGGGCTGAAAACAGAATTGTTGTTAGAGCTAGGTTTGATAGCACAGGAAGAAGACCATCCAGACCACTATTACGATTTTTACCGGGGGCGGCTGATGATACCACAGCGTGACCGATATGGTCGTATTGTGACGTTTACCGCCAGGTCGCTGAATCCTCAGGCTACAAACAAATACCTCAATGGCAAGGACAGTCCCATCTACAAAAAATCGCTGAGCATCTTTGGCATAGATGTTGCCTTGAAAGCGGCTCGGCAGTCAGGTAAGGTCTATCTTGTCGAAGGAGCGCCCGATGTGATGCGACTGCAATCATTGGGCATTCCCAATGTCGTAGCCTCCTTGGGTGGTGCATGGTCAAAAGAACAGTTGAACACCTTCAGTAGGTTCGGCTGTTCGTTGTGTTTTATCCCTGATGCCGATGTACCGAAAGAAGGGGAACGGTTCGGAAAAGGCGAACAGTTCGTCTTTAAGAATGGCCGACTTGCCACTGAGCTTGGCTTCCAGGTGTCCGTGAGGGAAATCCCAACGGATGGGAAGGTCAAGCATGATGCCGATTCCTATATCACCAGCATGGAGCAATGGGAAACCCTGACGGAAAAAGACTTTATCCTTTGGTATGCCG
>LAHS01002526.1_pt1 | contig 14849 bp, 7 predicted proteins | sample 329651 | NCBI WGS metagenome assembly LAHS01 (sample SAMN03275699, study PRJNA271635) | activated sludge metagenome | isolation source: sample C-1 Sludge from hydrolytic chamber (first chamber) of Anaerobic... | reverse complement strand
TTAAGCTGCGAATTTAAGGTATTTTAAGAATTGGAAAGCGTTTAGAACGAGAGATTCAGGCCCATGATGAATGAGATAGGACGTGGGTACTGGCTGTTGTCAATGCCAGAGTTCACCTCAGGATCGAGTCCGTTGTAGTTGGTAATGGTAAATACGTTTGAAACCGAGCCATAAATTCGTCCGCTCATACCCTTCCATGAGTCACCCTTAAAGAGGTTGCTGAAGCTGTAACCCAATGTAATGTTGTCCATCTTCAGGAACGAAGCATTATGTACGTAGAAGTCGGAGAGGCGCGACTGCAGCTCATCGGTCTGCCAGTTGCGAGCCAACGCCATGGTCGGACGGTTAGCGATGTAGGCACTCTGTGCCCAGATGGCCGACTGACTGAGGTTGCTTGCGCCGGCCTCCACATTATTATATACGTAGTTGCCGATGCTTGCACGGAGGTTGAAACCGAGGTCCCAATTCTTGTATTCGAGTCGTGAGCTCAGTCCCATCAGCAGCGGAGCAGCGGGATTCTTGTAGAGATATTTATCGCTCTCGTTGATCACACCGTCGGCATTGCGGTCTACAACCACATTCTCGATGGGATTGCCATTCTGGTCATACACCTGCTGGTACACATAGAACGAGCGAGCCGGATAACCCACCTGGTTGGCCTGAGCCTTGTTACCCGTGCTGACGTTATCGCCTGTAGGTACAGGCAGACCATTATCTGATACACCACTGAGGTCAGTGATGCGGTTCTTGTTGTAAGTGAAGTTATAGGTCAGCGTCCAGTTCCAGTCCTTGGTGGTTACGGGGTGCCATGTGATGGCAGCCTCAACACCCGTGTTATAGAGTGACCCGATGTTCTGTATGGTCTCATTCTTATAAGCCGAGAGGGCAGCCGCAGGAGCCTGATTAAGCAGGTCGGTGGTCTTGCGGTAGTACCAATCTACGCTTCCGCTGAGCTTATACCCGAAGAGTCCCCAGTCGAGACCTACGTTATAGGTCGTGGTAGTCTCCCACTTCAGATCCTCATTGAAGTTGTCTGGACGATAAAGGTGCCCGTCGCCATCTACGGGATAGAAGCTACCGGTACCGGTATTCTTCGAGTAAGTGGGAATCCATCCATAGTCGTCAATATCCTGTCCTTCCTGCTGACCGGTCATACCCCAGCCCAGACGGAGCTTCAGATCAGACAGCCAGCTGATGTCACGAAACTTGTTTTCATCTTTCACCTTCCATGCAAAGGCTGCAGAGGGGAATGTAGCCCAGTGTTCCTTAAAGCGTGACGATCCATCCTGACGCAGGGTGAAGGTCACATAGTAACGATCCATCAGGCTCCAGTTGGCACGGCCAAAGAACGACACGAGGTAGTGGTCGGTGATATAATGATAAGGTGTGTGAGGACGAGCCGTACCACGCAGGCTCTCGCTGTTGTTCGTCTGGGGATAGTAACCCACGTAATCGTTATCCTTGTCACGCCAGAAATGCTGCCACTCATAGCCTGCCATGATGTCGAAATGGTTCTTGGCCTTGTCGTTGAAGTCATGGAAATATTGTGCGTAGGTACTAAGCTGGAGGTTACGTTTCAGAATCGACTCGTCACCCCATGAACCGTAATATACCGAAGTGGGGTACCAAGGTTGATTTTCTGTGTACTGTGTACCCTGTGCGATGTCGGCGCCAAGGGTGGCGTGGAGTCGCAAATCCTCGAAGCCATGTACCTGATAATCGAAATCGGCACTACCAATAAACTCTTTACTGTTGGCGTGCTCGTTGCGACCATAGAGCATGGCAAGCGGATTCTTGGTGGCCTCGTTCTTGATGGTGTAAGGCCACTGGCTATCCTCGAGCGATCCACCAGCCGTAGGCCACTCAAAATAACCGCCGAAGTTTTTCAGCGTCTGGTCGATGCCAGCCAAGCCCTTGTGATAGACAGATGTATAACCATAAGGACTCTGCGTGGGATCCATATAGACGGCAGCACCGATGGCTCCCGTTTCGGCATATTTGGTCTTGGCATACAGGCCCTTGGCATTGAGGTTGATCTTCAGGTGATCATTGAACAGCGAAGGACTGAGGTTGAGTGATCCTGTGAAACGTTTGAAGTCGGAAGTCTTGAGGATACCCTGCTGGTCGGTATAGCCTACGGACACACGATAGGGCAGATTCTCCATGGCACCCGACACCGTCACGTTGTGATCGTGGCTGATAGCCGTGCGATATATCTCGTCCTGCCAGTCGGTGTTGGCTGTACCCAGATAGCTATAAGGCACACTGTCCTCGCCAAAGAGATTCTTAATAAATCCACGATACTGGTCGGCATCCATCACGTCAATGGTCTTTTTCTTCATGCTTACCGTGGCACTGCCGGCGTATGAAACCTGCAGACCTTTACGACCTTTCTTCGTAGTAATGATGATAACGCCGTTAGAACCGCGGCTACCATAGATGGCGGTGGCCGAAGCATCCTTCAATACGTTGAAGCTTTCTATATCCTGGGGATTAATACTCGAAAGAATATTTGACAGACCCTTGACTCCTTCATTGTCCATAGCGAGTCCATCGATCACGATCAGAGGGTCATTGCTGGCGGTAAGCGACGATCCACCACGTACACGGATAGTAGCACCGCCACCAGGAGTTCCGTCATTAGTACTCACATTCACGCCGGCCACCTTACCGATGAGCATGTCCTGTGCGTTCACCACCAGACCCTTATTCTTGCTGTCAGGCTTGAGGGCTGTCACCGATCCGGTGAGGTCGCTCTTCTTTACGGCACCATAGCCGATGACCACCACCTCGTTGAGCGACTTCTCTGCTCCCTCGTGGAGCGTGATGATCATAGTGGGCGAGGCTGTTCCCTTATAACTTTCGTAACCAATGTAATCTACGGAAATCGTAGCACCCGAATTGGCATTGAGCACGAAGTTGCCGTCGATGTCGGTCACCGTGCCACCTTCCTGTCCGGCAACGCGGACGGTAGCACCGATGACGGGTTCACCGGCAGCATCCACCACATGTCCTTTCACGGCCACCTGCTGTCCGAAAGCGGTGACTGCAAGAGTGAGGCCACATGCTAAGGTGACGACTCTTCGAGGCACTGTAATCTTTACCTGCTTCATCATTTCTAATTTTTAAGTTGATCTATTATTTTGTCAGTTAATCGCATTTAGGCTTATCTGTCGGAGGCTCCCTGCTACAACATCTTATGGTCAGGAAGTGAAGCCTCTATATCTCGGTTGTTTCTTCACCGGGTTAGCCAGTGCATGACGCACTGTTTGATGCTGCAAAAATAGTGGTTATTTTGTTCAGCATACTCATTTTTTTGTAATATCTATTAATTTTGCGATGCAATCGTTTGCGCTACTTAAAATCAAATTTGTAATTTTGCAGTAGGATCATATTCTCTCTTATTTGTTATTTTTGCAACAACCATCAGGGATACCGCCTTCCGCCCGGAGCAATCCGTGCCATGACAGGCCTTTTCCCTTCTTAAGCCTAATGATGTGGTATGAATCGGTCTGAACCCATAACAATGAAAGATATAGCCGAGGCACTGGGCGTGTCGGTGGCTACGGTGTCGCGTGCACTGAAAGACAGCACACGCATCAGTCAGGAACAGCGTGACAGAATCAAGGCGTTTGCACGCGAGCACAACTATTTTCCCAACGTCCTGGCAGAGAATCTGCGCAACGGCAGGATACGTCCTCCCAAGATCATCGGTGTAATCCTGCCCCAGTTTGCACACTTCTACTTTTCATCCATCCTCAGCGGTATAGAGCAGGAGGCTACCTCGCGGGGATACATCATTATGGTGGGGCAGAGCAATGAGCAGTACGACCGCGAGGTGCAGCTCTGCAAACGCTTCTACGCCCATAAGGTATGCGGCGTGATCGTGTCGCAGGCTAAGGACACGATGCACTACGACCACTTCCAGAAGCTGCTGGACCACGGCATGCCGCTGGTGTTCTACGACCGCATCTGCACCGGCCTGGACTGTAGCCGTGTGGTGGTAGATGATTATCAGGGTGCCTACAACGCCGTGACCCACCTCATAGAGACGGGCTGCCGCCACATAGCCTTCTACGGCTCGCCGATGACGATGGAGATCTCGAAGAACCGTTACAACGGCTACCGCGATGCCCTGCTGCGCCACGGCCTGAAGCCCGAGGAGCGTTTCTTCCGCATCTGCGACAACCGCGCCGATGCCGAAGCCATCACGCCGGAACTGCTCTCGCAGGAGGAGATGCCCGATGCCTTCTTCGCCGTGAACGACGATACCGCCATCGGCATACTCTATACCGTCAAGCGCATGGGCTTCCGCGTGCCGCAGGACATCAGCATCTGCGGATTCACCAACGGCCAGCGCGCCGTAGCCTGCGACCCTATGCTCACCACGGTGGAGCAGCGCGGCGTGCGCGTGGGCGAGGAGGCGGCCAACATTCTCATCAGCAAGGTGGAGGGCGAGATGCCCTTCGAACGCGTGGAGAAACGCGTGGTAAGAACACGGCTGGTAATCCGGGGAACAACAAGATAATTCAAAATTCAAAATTCAAAATTCAAAATGAGCTGCGCCAAGAAGGACATACGATGGGCAACAGATGAGGATGGAGAAGAATGAGGAAGGAGAATGAAGAAGAATTTTAAACTATATAGCATAGTATGAAGGAGCTTAGTAGCAATATCGTCGTGGCAAAGAGCATGGACTTTGCCGTCAGATGCGTCAAGCTCGCACGCTTTCTGCGCGATAATAACCAAGAATATGAGTTGGGCAACCAGATCGTGCGTAGCGGAACAAGCATCGGAGCCAATATCCGCGAGGCGCTGAGAGGACAGAGCCGGGCCGACTTTCGGGCTAAGATGAATATCTCTCTGCGTGAGGCGAATGAGACACAATACTGGCTGGAACTCCCGATGCGCGTGGGCTACCTCTCCGACAAGGAGTATCAAAGCCTGCAACACGACTGCACGGAATCGTGCAAACTTCTTATGAGTATTGTCAGAACAACTGCAGATACGATCAACGATAAGTAAATATGATCAACAATAAGTAAATACAATCATCAACCATTAAATTTCAACCCTAAACAATAACAGTCAATACGCGGTAAGCATTCTTGAATTTTGAATGAGGAATTTTGAATGAAGAAATCGCTTAATTATGAATTTTGAATTATGAATTTTGAATTAAAACAAAAGCCTGACCAATCCTTTTGGGGCCTGTGGAACCTGAGCTTCGGGTTCTTCGGCGTGCAGATAGCCTACGCTCTGCAGAGTGCCAACATCTCCAGGATCTTCGCCACCCTCGGTGCCGATCCGCACAGCCTGAGCTATTTCTGGATCCTCCCGCCGCTCATGGGAATCATAGTGCAGCCCATCGTAGGCTCCTGCTCTGACCGCACCTGGACCCGATGGGGCCGCCGCATACCTTATCTCTTCATCGGAGCAGCCGTCGCCGTACTTGTGATGTGCCTGCTGCCCAACTCCGGTTCCTTCGGCATGGCCGTATCTACGGCGATGGTCTTCGGGCTCGTGGCCCTGATGTTCCTCGACACCTCGATCAACATGGCCATGCAGCCCTTCAAGATGCTGGTGGGCGACATGGTCAACGAGAAGCAGAAGGCCAAGGCCTACTCTATCCAGAGTTTCCTCTGCAACGCCGGATCGCTCGTGGGATACGTCTTTCCCTTCTTCTTCGCCTTTATCGGTATCAGCAACACCGCGCCCCAGGGCGTCGTGCCCGACTCGGTGATCTACAGCTTCTATGTGGGTGCCGCCATCCTCATTCTCTGCGTCATCTACACGGTGAGCAAGGTAAAGGAGTGGAACCCGGAGGAATACAACGAATACAACGGCACGTCGGAGGAAGTGCAACAGGAGGAGCAAGGCAGCGGCAACTGGCTGGTGCTGCTGAAGAATGCGCCCTCCACCTTCTGGAAGGTGGGGCTCGTACAGTTCTTCTGCTGGTTTGCCTTCATGTATATGTGGACCTACACCAACGGTACCGTGGCAGCCAACTGCTGGGGCACGACCGATGTGACGAGCGAGGGCTATCAGAATGCCGGCAACTGGGTGGGAATACTCTTTGCCGTGCAGGCCATCGGATCGGTGATCTGGGCCGCCGTGCTCCCGCAGTTCTCCAACCGTAAGGCGGCCTACGCGGTGAGCCTCGTCCTCGGCGGTATCGGCTTCGCCGCGTGCGCCTTCATTCACGACCAGTACCTGCTCTTCATTCCCTTCCTGCTCATAGGCTGTGCCTGGGCGGCCATGCTCGCCATGCCTTTCACCTTCGTCACCAACGCCCTGCAGGGATATGGCCACATGGGCGCATACCTCGGGCTCTTCAATGGCACCATCTGCATTCCTCAGATCATAGCGGCGGCCGTGGGCGGCAGCCTTCTCGCCCTGGTGGGAAGCGTGCAGAGCCACATGATGGTGATAGCGGGCGTCTGCCTCGTCCTCGGTGCCCTCTCTGTGTCAACCCTCCGCGAGAAATAATCTGTTCTCATCGCTGCCCCCGCTCCCGGCATGGGCTTCGGCCGATGTGCGGAACCCGGGGTACCCCCATAGCCCTATCGCGCTGTTGCCGACTGTGCGATAGGGCTATGGTCGTATGTAGGCAAGCCCCATGTAACCCTTGTTGCACAGCTCCTGTAAACTCCCAAAATAGGGGGCTATTACCACTGATAAAACTGATATCGCTGATGGGGAATAAAGGTCTTGCATGATATAACACCCTGCCCGAGGGCTAAGTGACACTTTGCACATCATTCTGCCAAAAATGATATCATTCTGAAAAATCAATAGGCCTCAGGAATCGCTTCCTCGCAAAAACTTAGACCCTCGTGCGTTTCATCGGCCTTAATTTCGCGTTTTTATTATTATCTGATAATCAGAATGTTACGTCGTAACACCCTTATAAGTATCATGATTTCAGCCCAATTTACCCCTCAAAAAGCCCGAAAATCCCCCCATTTTAGCATGATTTGGGTACAAAGTCAGGCTTATCAGCGTTGCGATTCAGTAAGATTCGCATTGCGAATCAGTATTAATCGCGTTGCCAGAAATGATTAATCGCGAGGCGAATAAGCATGAATCGCACCCCCACCCCTGTTTTTCACCCCTCCGACGAGCTGGAAGACACCTCCAGGTCGACCATTTTTAAAAGTCAAAGTGTCACGGAAACGGGCTTTTTGCTTACATTGTGATTACCTGCAGCCCACCCCCGGCTCCTTCCAGGGGAGGGGTGAAGAAACACAAAGGAGTGAGCTTCATACCTTAGGCAGCTCGTATTAGAACAAAATGACATATTTTTTTCCAGCCCAAATTGAATGACATAAGAAATCGCGGACGCGATTTAAGAATGACATGCTGATTAGTTCTGCGGGTGTATAGGGGGCAGTTCTGCGGTGTATAGGATCGGTCGGTTCCGTGGTTACATAGGTTTCCTTCGGGGTATCTTGATCTGTCATTATCAAATCGCGTCCGCGATTTCTTATGTCATTGAATTAGTGCACGAAGAAACATGCTATTTTAAAAATATGTCATTATGTAAAAAATGACATGTCATTATGTTCTTGGGTGGAATTAAACGTGTTCCCTATGTGGATATGTCTAATTCCCATTTGTGTCATTCGTGGTTAAAACTGATCCCGCGGCAGTGCTATGCTATGGTAAACCAATTGCGCCAACGAGTGGAACGATCTGGTTTGTGCAAACGTTTGCATCTGCTTTTTGCACAAAATTGCATGGCAAGGGGCAGGAGATGCAGTTATTTTCGTTACTTTTGAAGCAGATTAACAAAAACCTAACCACTAAAAATGGACTTAATATTTAATATTGATTATACCACGAGGTATGGTGAGGGTCTGGTGCTCAATGTACGCCAGGGCGAAAAGACGATGTCCTATCACATGAGTACGGCCGACGGTTCCCGCTGGACCTACAGGCTCGTATGGCAGTCAGGCAAGGGTACCCTCGACTATTTTTATAGTGTGGAGTATGCAGGAAGCGATGAGCACCACGAGTGGACCACCACCATGCACCGCCTGGAGCTCTGCTGTACGCAGGCGCACAGCTACACCCTATACGACCGATGGAACGACATTCCCGACGACGCCTACCTTTATAGCTCGGCCTTCACCGAATGTGTGAACCACCGTGAGCGCAAGATGCCCGCCGACACCCACTATCAGCGCACGGTGCGCCTCATGGTGCGCGCACCGCAGCTCCGTGCCAACGAGCGGCTGGCCGTAGTAGGCCGCGAGGACGTGCTGGGGGCATGGAATGTGAAGAAGTCCATTCCCATGTCGGAGCATGCCGTCAACGAGTGGACCGTGGACATCAACGCCACGGCACTGGAAGACAACAGCATGGAGTTCAAGTTTGTGGCTCTCGACTCGGAAGACGATGTCACGCCGCTCTGGGAAACCTGCTACAACCGCCTCATCACCCTGCCCCATCTGCGCAACGGCGAGGTTGTGGCCTATCGGCTCGACCAGGCCTTCTTCCCCATCTACGACATCCGGCTGGCGGGAACACTCGTGCCCGTATTCTCCCTGCGGTCGAAGAAGAGCTTCGGTGTGGGCGACTTCGGCGATCTGAAGCGTATGGTCGATTATGTGGAGCTTACCGGTCAGCGCGTGTTGCAGATACTGCCCATCAACGACTCTACCATCACCCACACCTGGACCGACTCCTATCCTTACAGCTGTATCAGCGTGTTCGCCCTGCACCCGCAGTATGCCGACCTCACGCAGCTGCCGCCTCTCAGCAACCCCAAGCAACGCAACGACTTCGAAGCTCTGCGCCAGGAGCTCAACGCCCTGAAGCAGATAGACTATACACGCGTCAACGACGCCAAGCTGAAATACCTGCATCTGATCTTCGAACAGGATGGCAAGGCAATGATGCAGACCAAGGCCTATAAGGCCTTCTTCAAAGAGAGCGAGCAGTGGCTCGTGCCTTATGCGGCCTACTGCGTGCTGCGCGACACCTTCGGCACCGCCGAATTCTCGCAGTGGCCTGCCCACAAGACCTGGAATGAGGGCATGCGTGAGGAACTCGTGAAGCCCACCAACAAGCACTACCCGGAGGTGTCCTTCTGGTTCTTCGTGCAGTTCGTGCTGAGCCAGCAGCTGCATGCTGTGCACGAGTACGCCCGTCAGCATCGTGTTATTCTGAAGGGTGACATTCCCATCGGCGTCAACCGCTACGGCTGCGATGTGTGGATGGAGCCCAAATACTTCAACCTGAACGGTCAGGCCGGTGCACCACCCGACGACTTCTCGGTCAACGGGCAGAACTGGGGCTTCCCTACCTACAACTGGGACGAGATGCTCAAGGACGGCTGCCAGTGGTGGGTGCGCCGCTTCCAGAACATGGCCAGATACTTCGATGCCTACCGCATCGACCACGTGCTGGGATTCTTCCGCATCTGGCAGATCCCCATCGATGCCGTACACGGCCTGCTGGGACAGTTCAGCCCGGCCCTCGGCATGACCCGCGAGGAGATCGAGTCGTACGGGCTTCCCTTCAATGAGCAGCAGTTCTGCGAGCCGTTTATCTCCGACTGGGTGCTCGACCGTGTCTTCGGCGAGCGGGCCAACGAGGTGAAAGAGAAATACCTGGACTATGTACATGATGACATATGGCGCATGAAGCCGGCCTACGACACGCAGCGCAAGGTGGAGGCCGCCTTTGCAAACGAGACAGATGAGCAGCAGCTTAACCTGCGCGACGGGCTCTATGCGCTCATCTCCGACGTACTCTTCGTTCGCGACTTCAAGAATCCGCAGCTCTATCACCCACGTATCTCGGCACAGTTTGCCTTCACCTATGAGGCACTCTACGATCAGGACAAGGCCGCATTCAACGCACTCTACAACGACTACTTCTATCGCCGCAACAACCAGTTCTGGTACCGTGAGGCCATGAAGAAGCTGCCGCGGCTGGTAGAGGCCACGCGCATGCTCGTGTGTGCCGAAGACCTCGGCATGGTGCCCGACTGCGTTCCCTGGGTGATCAACCAGCTGCGTATCCTCTCGCTCGAAATCCAGTCGATGCCGAAGGATCCGCATGTCCGCTTCGGCCATCTCTCGCGCTACCCTTATCGGTCTGTCTGTACCTTCTCCACCCACGACATGGCAACGATGCGTCAGTGGTGGGATGAGAACTGGGAGCGCACGCAGGATTATTACAACACGATGCTCTATCGCAGCGGCGCTGCCATGCATCCGCTGCCGGGGTGGCTCGCCAAGGACATTGTGGCACGCCAGCTCACCTCTCCCAGCATGCTCTGCGTGCTGAGCCTGCAGGACTGGCTCGCTATCGACGAAGACCTCCGGCTGCCCGACGCCAATGCCGAGCGCATCAATATCCCGGCCAATCCCAGGCACTACTGGCGATACCGCATGCACCTCAACATCGAGGATCTCATGGCTGACCAGCAGTTTGTGAGTACGGTGAAGGACCTCGTGAGAGAGAGCGGGAGATAAGACAACAACCCTACGAAAGAGCTAACAACACCAACACTTATGACAACCCATCATTCCACACACCCTATTCTGGCAGGTGCACTGATCTTCGCTGCCACACTGCTCACCCCGACCGCCATGCACGCCCAGGAGGTGAAGTCGCCTCACGGTACCGTCAGCGTCAACTTCTCGCTTTCAGAGGGCGGCGTGCCCACCTATAGCATGACTTATAAGGGGCGCGACGTGGTGAAGCCCTCACACCTCGGACTGGAACTGGCCAAGGACAAACACGCCACCAAGGGGCTGCAAGAGACCTCGCTGATGGACGGATTTGTGAAGACCGCCACCCATACTTCCACCTTCGACGAGACATGGAAGCCCGTGTGGGGCGAGACCGCCACAATACGTAACCACTATAATGAGCTCGCGGTGACGCTGCAGCAGCCCAAGACCAGGCGCGAGATGATCATTCGCTTCCGTGTGTACGATGACGGCATGGGCCTGCGCTATGAGTTCCCGCAGCAAGACTCGCTGACCTATTTCACCATCAAGGAGGAGCATACGCAGTTTGCCATGACGGGCGATCACACCGCATGGTGGCTCCCCGGCGACTACGACACGCAGGAACAGGAGACGCAGGAGTCGAAACTCTCGGAGATTCGCACCCGATTCCACGACGCCGTGAACTGGAACAACTCGTCGGTGGCGGTCTTTTCGCCCACGGGTGTGCAGACCTCGCTGCAGATGAAGACGCAGGACGGACTGTATATCAACCTGCATGAAGCCGCCTGTATCGACTATGCCACCATGCACCTCAACCTCGACGATAAGAACATGGTATTCGAAAGCTGGCTCACCCCCGATGCCACGGGCATGAAGGGATACATGCAGACACCCTGCAACACCCCGTGGCGCACGGTGATAGTAAGCGATGACGCGCGCGATATGCTCGCCAGCAACCTCATTCTCAACCTCAACGAGCCCTGCAAGATAGAAGATACGAGCTGGATTCACCCCACAAAATACTGCGGTGTGTGGTGGGAGATGATAGTGGGGCGTAACTCCTGGAACTACACCGACGACTATCCCTCGATCAAACTCGACCAGATCGACTGGACGAAGGTGAAGCCCAACGGCCGCCACGGTGCCAACACCGCCGACGTGAAACGCTACATCGACTTTGCCGCGAAGAACGGACTGCAGGAGGTTCTGGTGGAAGGTTGGAACGTCGGTTGGGAAGACTGGGCCAACCATTGGAAGCGCGACGTGTTCGATTTCGTCACTCCTTATCCCGATTTCGACCTCAAAGGCCTCAACGACTATGCCCACTCCAAGGGCGTGAAGCTCATGATGCACCACGAGACTTCATCGTCCACGGGCAACTATGAGCGCCATATCAAGGAGGCTTACGACCTGATGAACCAGTACGGTTACGATGCCGTGAAGACCGGATACGTGGGCGACATCATTCCGCGTGGCGATCATCACTTCTCACAGTCGATGAACGACCACTACCTTTACTGTGTCAAAGAGGCTGCCAGACATCATCTGATGATCAACGCCCACGAAGCCGTGCGCCCCACGGGGCTCTGCCGTACCTGGCCCAACATGGTGGGTAACGAGAGCGCCCGCGGCGGAGAGTATGAGGCTTTCGGCGGCAACGCACCTTATCATACCGTTATTCTGCCCTTCACCCGACTGCAGGGCGGTCCGATGGACTACACTCCGGGCATCTTCGTCACCGACTTATCGAAGTGGAGCAACAACACCAGCCGCGTGAACACCACCCTCTGCGGCCAGCTCTCGCTCTATCTCGTGATGTACAGTCCGCTGCAGATGGCGGCCGACTTGCCCGAGAACTATGAGAAGTATGACGATGCCTTCCAGTTTATCCGCGATGTGGCGTGCGACTGGGACGACTCGCGTTATCTCGAGGCAGAACCTGCCCGCTACATCACCGTGGCCCGTAAGGCCAAAGGTACCGACAACTGGTTTGTGGGCGGCAAGGCCGATGCCACGCCACGCACCGCCACCGTGAAGCTCGACTTCCTCGACAAAGGCCGCAAATATGTCGCAACCCTCTATGCCGATGGCAAGGACGCTTCTTACCAAAAGAACCCCGACCACTATGTCATCACCCGCAAGACGGTGAAGCGTGGCGACGTGATCAAGGTGAAGGAAGCCAGCGGAGGCGGTTTCGCCATGAGCATCATGGCTCAATAAGCCGTCCTCTCCTCACCACCATCTTCATTCTCAAACCATCTTATGCTACACTCCAGACTATTTCTTACAACCCTATTGAGTTTGTTCTCTATGCTTCAAGGCTCCGCCCAGAACCTCTTCGACGAGATGGACTACAGCCCCAGGCAGACGGTTTTCCACCTCAATGCGCCCACCGATGCACCTCATGTCAGGATCCGCAAGGCCGACCGGCACCGTGTAATGCTGCGTCTCTACGACAAAGGCGAAGGCGGCAGGCTGCTCAAGACCGTAAAGATGAAGCCCGCAGGACACGACCGATGGACCGCCGTGGTGCGTGGAGACCTGAAGGGTAAGTTCTATACCTTCGACGTATCGCGCGGCGAGACGGCAGGAACATTTGCCAAAGCCGTGGGAGTAAACGGTCGGCGGGGAGCCGTCATCGACCTCGCGGAGAGCAATCCCGAAGGTTGGGACGACGACAAGCGGCCTGAACTGCAGTCGCCCGCCGACCTCGTGATCTATGAGTTGCACCACCGCGACTTCTCCATCGACGCATCCTCCGGACTCCGGTACAAAGGAAAATTTCTGGCATTGACCGAGCCCAAGGCTATCGATCATCTGAAATCACTGGGCATCAATGCCGTACACCTCCTGCCTTCCTTCGATTACGCCTCGGTCGATGAGACGAAACTCAACACGCCACAATACAACTGGGGCTATGATCCGCTCAACTATAACGTGCCCGAGGGCAGTTACAGCACCGATCCTTACAATCCGTTGACCCGTATCCGCGAGTTCAAACAGATGGTACAAGCGCTGCACCGCGCCGGCATACGCGTCATTCTCGACGTGGTTTACAACCACACTTTCGACATCGACGGCAGCGGTTTCCAGCGTACTTACCCCGATTACTATTATCGGAAGAATGCCGACGGCACCTATTCAAACGGTTCGGGCTGCGGCAACGAGACAGCCTCGGAGAAGCCCCTGATGCGGCAGTTCATGCTCGAGAGCATGCGCTACTGGGTTAAGGAGTACCATATCGACGGATTCCGGGTAGATCTCATGGGCGTGCACGATATCGAGACAATGAACCTCCTCCGTCAGGAGATGGACAAGATCGATCCCACCTTATTTATATATGGCGAGGGATGGAGTGCCGGAAACTGTGCCCTCCCCGTCGAGAAGCTGGCGGTCAAGGCCAACATGAGTCAGCTGCCACGCATCGCCGCCTTCAGCGACGACATGCGTGATGCCTTGCGCGGACCTTTCAGTGATGACCATCAGGGAGCCTTCCTCGCGGGCATCAAGGGAGAGGAAGAGAGCCTGAAATACGGCATTGCAGGTTGTATGGCTCACCCCGGAGTGGATATGAGCCGCGTAAACTATAGCAAAATACCCTTCGCCACCGAGCCTACACAGATGATAGCCTATGTGAGCTGCCACGATGACATGTGTCTCGTCGATCGGCTTCGTGCCTCCATTCCCCATCTTTCGCAGAAAGAGCTGATCCGTCTCGACCTGCTGGCCCAGACCGCTGTATTCACTTCGCAGGGCGTACCGTTCATGCTCAGCGGAGAAGAGATGCTGAGAGACAAGAAGGGAGTACACAATTCGTTTAACGCTCCCGACAGCGTCAATCACCTCGACTGGGGCAATCTCCAGCGTTATCCGCAGGTCTTCGACTACTACAAGAACCTCATTCAGCTCCGCAGGAATCACCCAGCCTTCCGTCTGGGCAGAGCCGATGCCGTGCGTCAGCACCTGAGTTTCCTCCCCACCGAGCCCTGTGTGGTGGGCTTCAAACTCTCGGGACATGCCGGTGGAGACCGCTGGAACAACATCATCGTCATTCTCAACGGCAACAAGGAGGCCCGCGAGGTCTCGGTTCCCGAAGGCACCTACACCGTCGTGGCCTGCGATGGCATCATCAACGAGCAGGGCATCGACACCATGACCGGCCCCAAGGTCATGGTCGATGGCCAGACGGCACTGATCCTCCACGATTAAGAGACAGGCCAACCGCCACCGATCAGTCTGACCCGCCTGTTGTCACGTTATCTCGTCCTCACGCATCTCGGCATGACGAGAGGGCGAGACCTCTATAAGACGAGACCCCATTCCATTTACCATTATCCCGAAAAAATGAAAAAAATACTATTTCTCCTTTCCTTCATTCTC